>Ga0102589_1001312_pt1 | contig 35151 bp, 38 predicted proteins | sample AraplaMF_Col_mLB_FD_76858 | JGI IMG/M metagenome (GOLD analysis project Ga0102589, IMG submission 76858) | Arabidopsis root microbial communities from the University of North Carolina, USA - plate scrape MF_Col_mLB | ecosystem: Host-associated > Plants > Roots > Endosphere | place: USA...
TGAGTCGTTAAAATTAGAACAATTGAAATTTCAGTCAAATGAATTGGTTGTTTTGGCGGATGTGTCTGTTAAATATGATGACCAAATAGTGAATGAGCCAATTAGCTTCATAGTTAAACAAGGTGACCGAATTGTACTTGATGGAAAGAATGGAAGCGGGAAAAGTAGTATCCTAAAACTAATTCTAGGACAGCCAACGCAGCATACAGGCTCAGTTAATTTAGGGTCAGGGCTCATCATTTCCTATGTCCAACAAGATACTTCTCATTTGAAGGGATCGTTATCGGACTTTATTGAAGAGCACGAGATTGATGAGTCGTTATTTAAATCCATCCTACGTAAGATGGATTTTGACCGAATTCAATTTGAGAAAGATATATCTCATTATTCTGGTGGACAAAAGAAAAAGCTGCTTATCGCTAAAAGTTTATGTGAAAAAGCTCATTTATATATATGGGATGAACCATTAAATTTTATTGATATTTATTCGCGTATGCAGATTGAAGAGCTTATTCAACAATTTAATCCCACAATGGTTATTGTTGAGCATGATAAGGCATTCCAACAAACAGTTGCAACAAAAACTATATCTATGTAGTTCAAGGTGAATTTTTGATCAAACTTTATTTAAAATAACAGCTGACCATATATCAAATTCTTAGAGGCAGCGAGATTGCTTTTAATTGAACTTTATTTCAAACCAACACTCGGATTTACTATTGACGCTAAGGTTGACGTAAACAACTCACCGCAGTATAAAGTCCACAACTCGAAAGGGAATACGTATTACATTACGGCTAGTGATGCGTATGTGAAGTGATATGCAAAAAAGACCGCCTATTACGGGCGGTCTTTTTTTACTAAGTATTTTTTAATGTTTGTTTTATCGTTTTAACTGTTTGTTCAAGCCATTCTAATGGTGTTATTTCTAACCCGCCAAAATATATTCCATCTGCAGAATACTGTATGTATTCATTTTTTTCTGTATTACTATAATCGCTTTGGATAAATTCAGTTAGAAAAATAGTAGCGTCTTGTAAATATTCCGTACTTTCTTCTTCAAGTAACTCTTGGAGTGCTTCTTCGTAAAATGTATCTTGATAAAATGTTGCTGCTAAGAACTGATAAACCGGATCTTCTGGATTTTTTTTAAATAGCATATATTTCTTTCCTCCTATTAGTCAACTGAATAACCTGTTAAAATGAAATTTCCATGCCGTCTTTTTTTAAGATAATTTTGGCATTTTTCATATCATGAGCTGTTGTAAACTCTCTCTGTATTCCACACCCAATAATATCATTATTAAAATAAATAGATTAAAAATGTTTGAGTTTGATATAAAATTGCAGTGTTCCGCTCCATTTCTGCCCCAAAGTAAAAGTGGGCGGAGGGTAGTTATATCAGTGATTTACGGTAGATACTAATAGAAGAATAATATTAAAAAAGTGGTAGATACAGTTAGTAACGTTGGCTTTGAGGTGAAAATAGTTATGTAGCATACAGGGAAAAAGAGAATACACAATATATCTATATACAAGTACTCTCTTTTTGGTTTTTTATGATTTTGTAAAGTCCCAATTAGTAGAAACAAATCTAATATGGTAATTGTTTTGGTATATACCCGTTATTATGATTCTTTTTGCTTTGTACTTAATATATGGAACAAGTTCATAATGAGTTTTAGTTTTAAAATATTTAAAGGTCTATTTGAAGGTTTCTTCTCTATTTATAGTATCTAATAAATAGAGTTTGAAATACTAAGCATAGTTAAGATTTATTTTCTTTTCAAATGAATGCTCTATGGTTATTATTTCTTTTCTTTGTCAAGCCCTGTACTTTCTACCTTGTAATTGTCCTTATAATTTACATCAACCAAAATTTTGCGAGTTGGTTCATTAGTAACATGTCCCGATACAAATATTGAGCCAAAATCAGAAGGAGCAAATTCAAACTCTGTTACTGTGATATCAATATTTTCTTGTTCTTTAAAATATTGGATGGCTACTTTTTCAGCTTTATCTTTAATAACTTGCTCCTTTTGTTCATTTTTATACTCCATGTATTTATACCCCCCAAAAAAAATTAAAATTATTACTATTATTGAAAATAAATACCTTTTTTTCAAAATCTTCCCCCTCCTTTTATAAAATATATAATTAAGAATATACTATTTATTCGGGGCGCGAAAGAATAGTAAACGATAAAGTTTTAGATCAAACCTACTATGAGATGTCCGAATTTGCATATTTTACAAATTTAGATAACGCGTAGCGTGGGGGTAGGTATCACTTTTTAGGAAACCCGTGGAGATGTAGAATTTGTCAGCCTGCTCTGTGTCTGTATAAAGTACCAAGATTTTATAATGCCTTCTTGCAACACAAATGATGGTATTTAACAGGAGTTTTCCCAGTCCATTTCTTCGATTATCCTTAGCAATATAGAATCTCCTCAATCGTCCAACCTCTTGTCCTTTTAAGGATGAGTCTATATTAAGTCCTCCAATACCAACTAACACATTTTTCTTGTTAAATACACCGTATAAGGATTCTCCGGGCTTATCAAAAGTGTTGATACCAATCTTATAATCATTAACTAGCCTTTCAAGAAAACGAAAGCCATCTTGCTTACTTTCTTGTACTAAATGAGTGAGATCATTATAAAAGATATCTTGTATCTCTCTAACTTCAAAATCTTTCATATTTTCCTCCTCGATAATTAAGTCTATACACTTTATTCTTGTTAGAAAAGAGTAATCCCTTTCTGTATACTCTATACACTCATAGTTGAAATTACGTCTCATTACCGGAATTTGTTTAAAAAATATACACGCACCGATATGGTATAATGTGGATATTTAATCTTTTTGAAGGAGGGATCATAATGATAAAGAGAGGACTCATTTCAGGAATACTTCTATTACTTTTCGTATCTGTAGAAGCTTATTTTAGTGGGGAGTGGCGTCACATTTATTATGTATGCGGAACTTTAGGGTTAATTAGCATTGGGTTAGCTTTAGCTTACTTCATTGATAGTTTAATTTTAGGTAATAAAGGAACTCTATCTTCAAAAAAGGAAACGCGTAAAATTGGCCGTATCGACCAATCAAAAGGTTTTTTAATAATGGCTATACCAAATCTTATAGCAGCATTAGTTTACATCGTTATTTAATGTATATCGTATACATGTGAGGTTAACATAACGTCTTATAATTTATCGGTAGCAAGGACAGGCTGGAATCATTGTGTTTACTTGGTTTTTTGTTTCTACACTTGTCCGACCTATATACATGATTTTATACATTGTGGAGATGATGGGATTTTTAGGCTTATGAATATCCTGTATTAGTACAAAAATTCGTATAAATGAAAAAATATTTTGATTTTGTTATCGAAAAGTAATAAGTATCCACTTTGAAAATTGATAGGTGTCCCTAAGCTCGGGGCTGTAATTCGAACTAAATAGATTACCCAAGTGAAGATTATGCAAGTTAAAAATGAAAACAAGTGATACGTGAATTATTAGGAAATAGGGTATATCATTGCTATAGCGAATATATTTTTGGAGCGAAACGCTATGAAGCCGTTTTATAGTCCTAGTGACGTGGTGGAGCAATTAGGTATCCAATCACCTACATTATGTGTTAGAAAAATAGGATTACAGCTTCATAGGAAACGAGCGCGGGCATAGGAAGTATAGAAATGGCATTCCGTAAGGTTATAAACCTAAAGAATGACACAGATATGACACTAGAAAATACCACAAAGTAAATTGTATCATGGCATCAAGGTGTTGCTATTTTGAATCAACATGAAGTTGAGCGCTATAAAGAACCGGATTTCAACGCTACAAACGATGATTCAAAATCAAAAAGAAATCATTGAAAAACAAAATGAGTTCCTTCAGGAATTAACCTAACGACTAACTGAGCAAGACTAGTAATTCATACAAATTGAATTTTGATTAATTAAGGAGTGAATTGAAATAGGAAGATACCCAGTGATTACAATAATAAAAGAATTAGATAATAGTGAATATGCGATTTATAGTTTTGGTCCGACTATTGATATTTGTGAGCAATACCCAGAAAGGTATGAAAGATGGCGTTTTAAGATTTTGAAAGATAAAATAACCTTTGAAGAAGGCTATGTTTTACTTGATGATATGCCTAAAGAACATTTCCAATTATTTTACAAGTGCGCCTTTAAGGTATATAAGCAAGTTGAAGAATGTTGTGGAATGGAGAATTTTAAAAATATTGATTTACCAGATCAAATTTCATTTATCATTTAAAATTTATTAGGATAGATTGTATTTTATTGAAACATTGATTGACAAGTATCATATAAAGGGAATCACCTTCATTTTATCACTCAATTGAATGTAGAAGGTTTCTTCAGTCAAAGAATTCTAATTCTCTATCATCAGTTTGCTGTTTGTTACCGTAATACATGGCCTATTACATTTTGAAAATATCAATACAATACCTAATATTTTTATTTTATCCATATCAAATCTTGCTTTAGCAGAACATGTTCGAAAAGAGCTTATGTTAGATTTACGTAGAATCCCCATCATGCTTGAAATATAAGTTGGCCGTGAAATTTACAATAAATAAAAATACTTATTATCAGTGTAGGATATTCGAAATGATTAGCTTATTCACTAGAATCTTTGTGATTTAAACCATAACTTCGCCACTTGGGCAAGGTTATGGTTCCTTTTAAAATTATTTTGCGGGATTTGAGTCAAAAATCAAATTTATTCTTCACTCACCAAACTTTCCCACTCACTTAAATACATGACTTCTTGTTTTACTTTTTTCTTTTCGGGAAGTAAACACAGAAATTCTAAAGAATTGCCGTCAGGATCATAAAAATAAAGATTTGCAGTAGGTGTCCAGGTATGAACCATAGGCTCGGAAGGGTCAAGACCAAAAGCGGCCCTTGGATTTATTCCTTTATTAAGAAGCCATTCTCTTGCATGAATGATTTCTTCATAGTTAACCTTGAATGCAAAGTGACTTGTATGGAATGCTTCTTCTGATACCTCCCAAACGCCCAGCATTTGTTCCTTCTTATTTTCTTTATCAAACCAAAAGAATGCTACACGACGTTCTTCAATAGTGCGAGCATGAAATAATCCAAGTTTAGTATAAAACTCTTTTGCTACTTCTAAATTTTTTGTTTTAACATGTGTTTCATATAAAGTACCTGGAAACAAAGCATACCCCTCCTTTATATTTTTAGAAATTCTTACTATAAAGCCTATTTTAATAAACTAGAAATAGAAGTGATATCGTATTTTCTTAAAATGTTTTTTCAATTTTGTAGCCTTAATGTTGAACAAAAAAGTTCTCTTCATTATCCGCGCTGAGTTCAATAGGGAACCCTAGATATATATTGGGAAGCATAAGTTGGGCAAAACGGCCATCTTATGCTTATTGTTACAAAATAATTGAAAGAAAAGGAATTGTATTAAATAATTTAATTATAATTTGGTATAATTTAGGAAAATCCAGCTGTTAGGGGGCCAATAATGAAAGGGTTAAAGAAAATATTACCGTTCTTTTTTCAAAACAAAAGGAAAGATACAGATAAAGAGAATACGAATTATAAAGAGACGGCAACAAAAACACTTAACTATTTTATTGAATTAGAGCATTTCAATTTCATGAATTGCGATAAAGAGTCTATAACTTTGCATTCATTTAAAAGTTTTTTTCATAAAGAACCTAATATTCATATACCGGATTTTGTCAATCCTAATGGAACTCCACATCAGGATATGCAAATATTTCTTCAAAAAAAAGGAAATAGCGCAAAAGGAAAATATCTTGCAGATAATAATGCATCATTATTTTATTTACCAGTAGCAAAAAATGAAGTATTAAGGCATTTCTCGAATGAATCAAAGCAAAAAACAAGTTTTACTGATTTCCAAAAGGACCCGAATAGTTTTTTGATTCATATTCAACTAAATCAGATGCTTAAGCTAATCCCTGATACCCCGCTCGAATCTAGTGTGGTGGTTAGTCCGATTGTGAAGTACTTTCTACGTACAGGTAAGAGTCTGAAGGAGCTAGAATCAGATTTAATTAATACGATTTCATCTGTAATTGAAAGTGATAATTATGGAAAAAAAGACAAAACGCTTGAATTTATCGGGTCAAAAGAACAAGATTCTTTAGAAAAAGACATTAATTATATACATATCAGATTTAAAAATTGGGAAGAGCTGACCAAAAATATTCAAAGTACATTACAATCATATATTTCAAAGAGACATTTCGATAAAGATGGTGTATTTCGGTTTTGCAGTGAAAAAGAATATGAGAAATATGTACGTTTAACATATAAAGAACATGTAGGCGTAAACAGCTTTTATATAAATGATTTAGAAAAAGTAAAATATGAAATTAAAGATAGCTCCGTTGGTAAAGCTTTAGAAACCTATTTATCTTTAAGTAACTGGGAGGTATTAAAAAACTCAGGGGAAAGAGTGGATTTATTTAAGAATGAAAGTATAAGTGAAATGAAGAACGTATTACGAAAAATACCTATTACGAGATGGCCCTCGGAATTTCCATTAGGACTTATGCAGCAGGTTGCTTTAAATCTTATTATTGCAAAATCAAAAGAAGAGAATGGCTTTATTTTTTCTGTTAATGGGCCACCGGGAACAGGTAAAACGACGTTGTTAAAAGATGTATTTGCAAATATTATATTTGAAAAAGTAAAGTTTCTAAAAGAAGCCACAGATGTATTCTCAAAAGTGCAATTTGCGGAGGGACAAGAAGATTATTATTATTCCTTTCACCCTAAACTTAAGGAATATCGTATTTTAGTAACATCTAATAATAATTCTGCAGTTGAAAATATAAGTGTAGATTTACCAAAGGATAAGGATTTACTGAAGAACGGTTATCAATTTTTAGGATTCGACAAAGAGAAAAAATGTTGGGGGAAAATTTCTGCGGCAATGGGGAAAACTGCAAATATAAAGGAATACTTCACTACAATTACAGAAGATTTACAGCGTGTTGGTGATTTAGAGCATGAAAACGTATATTCATTTACACAATTAGAACAAAATGTGCTGAAAAAGATAGCTACGGCAGAAGAGAATGATGTCTGTCATAATGTTAATGAAAAGAAATGGCAAACATCTGAGGAACAATTTGTGAATATCGACGGTGAAAACAAAGATGAGCAGATGAATTGCGAGCGGAGCAAACTTTTTGCAAAGTTAATGAGTGAGTATAATGATTTTTTAATTGCAAATCAGGACAAGATTGAAAAAAACTTATCTTTAGCAAAAACCTATTTTTTAGGCGGTAAAGAAAAAGGAAATCTTGATTCCCAAATTAACGAAGCCAAAAGAGACAATTTCATTCAAGCTATGTTTGATACTGTGTTTTTACTCACTCCAATTCTCTCTTCAACATTTGCTTCCATTGCAAGGTTTTTAAAAGATTTAAAGACGGAGGATATAGGTTGGTTGTTTATTGATGAAGCAGGCCAAGCTACTCCCCAATCTGCAATAGGTGCGATTTGGCGTTCAAGGAATGTTGTTGTTGTAGGAGATCCCTTGCAAATTCCTCCTGTCGTTACATTAAGTGATGACCAACTTAAACTAATTGCAAATGACAGTGCTGGAATAAATGAGCAATATAATTTCTTTTATCGTTTAACTAGAAATGAAGTGAGTGTTCAAGAGTTTGCTGATCTTAATAATAGATATGGAGGCGAGATGATTGACTCAAATCAGAATAAAACATGGCTAGGGTCACCTCTGCGTGTTCATAGAAGATGTAAAAATCCAATGTTTTCAATATGTAATGAAACAACGTATCAAGGTAAAATGTTCTACGGATTAACGGATACTAAGAGTAAAGAAAGTAAGCCTCAATATGTTAGCCAATGGTTAGATATAGGTGGGAAAACATATGGGACAGGAAATCACTTTATTCCCGAGCAAGGTGAAAAAGCAATTGAAATTGCAAAAAAATTCTCGCAAGATAACCCAGATAAATCTTGCTATATTATTTCACCTTTTGTAAGTGTTGTTCAAAAATTAAAGCAACTCAAACAACAAAAACTACCTGGGAAAGAGTATGGAAATATTGAAATTGGGACCGTGCACACCTTTCAAGGGAAAGAGGCACCAATGGTTATTTTTGTATTAGGGGTAGATGATCAAAAACAAGGTCCATTAAAATGGGCTTCTAGTACGCCAAATTTACTCAATGTTGCAGCAAGTAGAGCAAAAGAGGTATTCGTAGTGATCGGGAATGCAGAAAGTTGGGGGAAACAAGAGTATTTTGACATTGCTTATCGATATTTAACAAAAGAGTTAGTTGAATTAAAATGAAATAGATAATCTCATGAATTGTTTGATGTAGGAGCTGTAATGGTAAATTTACAGTTCCTTTTTTGTTTTTAATTCAGTGACAACGTTCATTGTTACAATCACATTATTTTTGGCTCTTTTTGTTATAGGCCCAATAGCTACAAAACGAAAAGAAGAGCACGATAGATTGGAAAAGGAATTGTTAGAACAACAAGGGGTATTAGAGCAAGAAATTAAGAAGCAAGCAGTTGGTGATATACCGGAAGTGAAGGAAAATAAAATGAAGATCAATAAGAGACCTAAGCTAAAAACAACTTTTGAAATAAATTTATTCGTTTATGGAGTTCGAATATAACTAATTGTAAAAATATGAAAATAAGTTCTTGCATTATATTGACAATGGAAATAAATAGAAATATAATTTGATTGATTAATCAATCATTTATTATGAAAGGGGTATCTAAATGGCACCTGGACTTACTAAAGATGAAAAAATGAAAAGAAAAAGATCTACTATCTTAAACGCCGCAATTAAATTATTTAGTGAGAATGGTTTTGCAGAGACAAAAGTTGCCGAAATAGCAAAAGAAGCAGGAGTTAGCTTTGGTACTGTATTTACGTATTTTGATTCAAAAGAATCACTTTATGAATCAGCGATTTTAGAGCCATTGGAGGAAATTAGACCATATTTTACTGAGATAGAAAAACACTTTAAAGGTAAACCTTTTGAAGTTGTGAGGGAAATGATAGATTGCCATGTACAACTTTTTTCAATGAGAAGTGAATACCTACGTCTAATTCAGCAGGTTCTTGCGAGACCTGATCGTTTTCCAAAACTTTTTAAAGAACTAGACGATTTCGTAAATGTATTTATAGACTGTATTCATCCAGTTATTGAAGCAGGACAAAGACTGGGTTACTTTTATGAAGAATCACCTTCATTAATTGCTAGGTCGTACTTATCCATCTTAAACGGAATGCGTTTAACGTTTATTGATGAATATGCAAACATGATGTGGAAGGATATAACGATACAAGCCCTGAGATTATTTGGACCTATCTCGAATAAATAAGGAGTGACTTATATGAAATTGAGGGATATCCATCCCAACATCAAACTTCGCCTAGCCATGCAATTTCTAGGCAGCCTGATTTCTATGGCCGTTATACCTTTTCTGGCAATCTATTTTTCTCAGAAAATCGGAGCCACTGAAACGGGTATTATCCTTATAATAATTGTGATTAGTGGAGTCATTGGAAGCTTTATCGGGGGGCATGTCTCAGACAAAATAGGTCGGAGAAAAATAATGATTTATTCTGAAATTGGTATATTGCTTTCGTATCTGTTTATAGCACTTTGTAATTCCCCCTGGTTTAACCTTCCTTATATTTCCGCAGCATTCTTTATCATCAATATGTTTTGTGGGGGAATGTTTCAGCCAGCAGCACAAGCTATGATCATTGATGTTACTAATTCTGAATCGAGAAAGCTTGTATTTACAATTAGCTACTGGTTGGGGAATTTATCAACTGCTATTGGAGGAATCATTGGAGCTTTTCTTTTTAAAAACTACTTGTTTGAGTTATTCATTGGGATTTCACTCATCTCTTTGTTATCTGTCTTCATGACCGTATTCTTCATCACAGAAACCTATACACCGGAACCTTCATCTAAGTCTTCTAATTATAAGAAAAAATTTTCATCAATAGAGATGCTTCAAACCTATTTAATCGTTTTAAAAGATAAGCTGTTTATGTTTTATATTTTCGGAGCGATCTTAATCTTTTCCTTGGAACAGTCTTTAACAAACTATATTGGGATTCGTCTTGAAAAGGATATACCCCATCATTCAGCTTCATTGTTTGGAATAGACTTCATGCTTGATGGCACGAAGATACTGGGTTTTCTCCGAACTGAGAATACACTTCTTGTAGTTCTCTTATCAAGTGTTGTATTATTCTTATTTAAAAAGCGGAGTGATCGCTGGACTTTAGTTACAGGGATGTTGATCTTTTCTATATGTTTTAGTGTTTTTGCTTTTACAAATAGCGTAGTATTTCTTTTTATTGCCATGTTTATTGGGACAATTGGTGAACTGATGTATGTTCCTATTAAACAGGCGATGATAGGGGAACTTGCACCACCTAACGCTCGTAGTACCTATATGGCTTTTAATAGCTTGACTTTCTACGGAGCAATGATTGTATCTTCATTGTTGATCATCGTTGGAGAGTGGATTCGCCCCATATATATGGGGGGATTGCTTCTTATTCTAGGATTAACTGGTACATTTTTGTACTACATAATAACAAAAACGTTAGACTCTAAAGTTAGTGAAAATAATGAAGGAAAAGTACCTGTTTCTTATTAAAGGATTGTTTTTCCACTAATACATGAAAAGAACCTAACTAGAAAACGATTTTCCATAATTGGGTGTGATTGTGGAGTAACACAGGCAGAAAATAATCAAACTTTTTTATAAAACCGAAACATAAACTTGTTGAATAGGAATCCATTTTGAACAATTTTTTTCAAAATGGATTCATTTTATCTATCATAGAATACGGGTTAACACGATATTTTTAATGGTAGAAATTTCATTGTGGATAAAAGGAGTAATTATGTTGAAAATCATTAAAAGTACAATTTTATTTGTTCTATGTTTAGTAGTTCTTAGTGGTTGTTTTACTATAGAGGGAAAAGTTGTTGGGGGGAAGTAAAAAGTTCTTCAAATAGAATATTGGGAGACTATAGAAAGTTTACCGGTTCTGCAAGTCGAGATATGGAAGTTAAAAAGGGTGAGAATTGGGTATTTTCTTTTGATGAAACAACAAAGAAAGGAACAATAACTGCCTATGTTGTGGATTCAAATGATAATACAATACTAGAATTTAATAATGTGAAAGAGGAAAAAAATATTAAAGTAACTAAAGATGATACATATAAAGTTAAAATTAAAACAGAAGAACATGGTGAGGAATTTATAATGTCATGGAAAAAATAACAGTAGTTTTTCAAACGATCTTATTGTTATATTTTTTAGTATAGTGAGGTATCTTACATCAAGCTCAAACAAGCATACCCCCGTCCTAGATTTAGAACGGAGGTATGCTTGTTTGAGAAAGTGAATTTATTGTTTATATGGAAGAAGTTTTACTGTAAATGTTGTTTTTTCAGCATCGCTGTATACCTCAATTGTTCCACTATGAATCTCCACAATGCTTTTGGCAATGGCCAAACCAAGCCCTGACCCTCCCGTGTATGTGGAACGGGATTTTTCGACACGATAGAAGCGTTCAAAAATATGTGGTAAATCTGTACTTGGAATAGGTTGTCCGTAATTTGTAATATCGATTGCAATCATGTTTCCGTCTTGATACGCTGTTAAGTCAATAAATTTCCCTTCATTTCCATATGTCATCGCATTCATAATTAAGTTTTCAAATACACGTACTAATTTATCTCCATCAGCGAGAACCATAAGTTTTTCTGATGGAAATGAAGGCCTACATTCAATATTTGCTTCTTGAAATTGCATACGAAATTGAACAGATAGTTGACCAAGTAATTCAATTATATCAATAGGTAAAGTATTTAGTTGTAACTCTTTATTTTGAACACGTGTATACTCAAACAAGTCATTCATTAACATGTTTAATCTAGTCACTTTATCATAAATAACTTGAATATAATGACGTAACTCTACCTCATCCCTATAATTATCATGGTGAATGAGATTAACATAGCCAACTATGGATGTTAAGGGTGTTCGTAAGTCATGCGATACATTTGTAATGAGTTCACTTTTTGCTTGTTCGGTTTGACGTTCTTCTTCAATAGAAACTTTTAACTGTTCTACAATTTGATTAACGCCATTTGCTAAGTCTTCTAAGTAATTATGTTGTAAAACGGAAATTTTATGATTAAAGTTTCCATTTGCAATATAACGAATTTCCTCTATCATTTTTTTAATACAAGCTTCATAGTATAACTTCTTCTCATGACGATAAAAAAGATACACGTAGGAGGAGAAAATAGAAAATAAAAATACATAAGACACCATCATAGCCCAAAAAGATTCTTTAAGTCCTCGATATTTTTCATAGCCGACGATTCTAACAAATTCTTCACTTAAAGCTGTTAATGTAAGGGAACTGTCAATTACACTTGTAACAAGACGAGATATGAAAACCTCTGAAATGGGTGTAAGTAAAATAGATATTAAAAGCCAAAATGCAATTTTCCATTTTGGGATGACCTTCAATATATCAAACGTTTCATTTTTCAATTTTATAACCTACTCCCCAAACAGTATGGATGAGTTTTTCACCATTCGTTCTTGTTTCAAGTTTATCCCTTAAGTTGCTAATATGAACCATTACAGTTTTATTAGAACCATAACCATCCTCATTCCAAACACGTTCAAATATTTCTTCTGAACTAAATACTCTCCCAGTATTGCTAGCAAGTAGGTATAGGATATCAAATTCAATAGATGTAAGCTTAATATATTCTGCATTCACTTTCACAGTATGATTATGCTTATGTATTTCTGCAGAACGAATCCGAATAATTCCGTCTTCCTTTATTTGCGAGGCAGTATACTGGAAGGAGGATCTGCGCAATAACGCTTTAACTCTCGCAATTAATTCAAGTGGATTAAAAGGCTTAATCATATAATCATCAGCACCTGTCATAAGACCTAGAATTTTATCCATATCTTCGGCTTTTGCACTTAGCATAAGAATGGGTACTGTATTTTCTTCTCTAACTTGCTGGCAGACTTCCAATCCGTTTCGTTTTGGCATCATAATATCTAATATCATAAGGTCAACTTGGTGAACTGAGAGCATATGTAATGCTTCCTCACCATCATATGCTTTATAAATGTTGTAACCTTCATTTCGTAAATAAACGGCAAGCAATTCTACAATCTCTTTATCATCATCAATAATTAAAATATTTCTTTCCATCGTATATTTAATTCCTCTCTCTACATTTCATCATCATTAATATAATAACAAACATTTATGTGTTTGGGGGTTAAGATTATATACATAATTTCATGTAACGTATTGAAAGGATTTAAAAAACACATCACGAATAAAAATAAGAGGATGCTTTGTTACTTATGATAAATAGAATATAAGTTTTGTTAGAAGAGAGTAACGTGTTACATAAAGAACTAGCTACAGTAGAATCGAGTGAAGATTGGGGAAAAGATATAAAAAACTTTTTTATTAGAATGTATGTTTATTTATGATGATAGAGGATGTGAGGTAATTGCGAAGAATAAAGAAATGATACGAGATTTATATAAGAAATATAAAGATTTGATTTCCTGTTATGAGCGAGAAAGTAATGATGAATTATTCAAATGAAAATAGGAGGAAGTGAAAAGTGTAATGAAACGTATTGCAATTGTATCAGCATGGGAGCCTGAGCTTACATACTTGCATCAGCATCATCCAAGTCATCGTGTAGAAAAACGAGCAGCTTGGGACTTTCATTTTCATTCTATAAATGACTTAGAAGTAATATCGGTAATTACTGGCGTTGGAAAAGTAAGCTGTGCTAGTTGCGTACAGTTATTAATAAGCGAATTTAAGCCTGAACAGTTATTTATGACAGGTATTTGTGGAAGTTTATCTGAGAAAGTAAAAAATGGTCATATTGTTGTTGCACTTAACACATTACAGCATGATGTAACGGCTGCAGGAACAGGAACAGATAGTTTCAATTTATATACTGGTAGAGCAGCTCCTATTGAAACAACAGAATATCTTGTAAGGCAAATAAAAAAAGTGCTTGCTTATGATACAGTGCATTTTGGGACTTTCATATCCGGAGATCAGCGTATTCGCAGTACGGAAATGAGATATTTACTACATACTGTTTACGGTGCAATAGCTGTTGATCAAGAAATAGCAGCTTTTGCGTATGTGTGTCATGTGAATAAAAAACCTTTTCTTTGTTTGAAAGCAGCTTCAGATCAAGCGAACGATAAAACAGTGGAAGAACAAAAAGTATTTAAAATGTTGGCATGTGAGAAAGCATGTGAATATTTAATTGCGTTTTTACGCGTTTACGAATTAACTACATCTCATCAATAATACGATGTATAAATCTATATCCTTTAAAAGGAGCCTAACTTTAGTCATGAGAATAATAAATAAAGTAGCAATTATCGGTGCAAACGGAAAGGCTGGTAAATACCTTATAACTCAAGCACTACTAGAAGGATACTTTGTCCGTATTCTCACACGAGATCCACAAAAGTTTAAAATATCGCATAAACATTTGGAAGTTGTAAAAGGAGATGCTCGCGATATTTCTGCAATACGTCGATTACTGCAAGGTTGCAATGCTGTTATTAATGCAGTGGGGCAACCTAAAAAAGAGTCATATATATTTAGCACAGTTACGAATCATATTTTAGAAGTAATGAAAGAATACGGGATCAAGCGATATATTCTTATTTCTGGAGGATCAATGGATGTACAAGAAGATACTAAAAGTTTATTAAATAAAATAGGGGCAAAGTTATTTCGTTTGTTTCTTTCGAGTATGATGAAAGATAAATATAAGGAATTACAACTAGTGCGAGATAGTAATGTGAGTTGGACTATTGTACGATTACCTTTTGTTGTAGACGGAGAAGGGACCGGTAAAATAAAAGAGAGTCTTATAGATTTACCAGGAATTAAGATTCAAAATGGAGATATTGCGCCGTTTGTTATAAAGCAAATTCAGGACGAAATGTATAGTTGGAAATGCCCATTTATTTCAAACTAGTTGGAAAGGTGGATGAAATTGTTACGATGGTTCATTATAAAAAATGTAGCGAAGTGAATATAGATTTCGTGTACGAAGCTTTTCGAGATGGTTTTTCTGATTACATCATAAAGATGGAAGTTTCAAAAGAAGATTTTATAAAAAGATTCTTCGGTCCGGAAGGAAATAAACTTGAGTATTCTTATATAGCGTTGGATGAAAATAAACCAATTGGAGTTATACTTGGTGGAATTAAAGAATATGAAAGTATAAAAACAATGCGATGTGGCGCATTAGCGGTTCATCCGGACTATCGTGGGGTTGGCGTTAGTCATAAATTATTTGAATTTCATAAAGAAAAAGCGATAAAAAATGGATGTCAGCAACTTTTTCTTGAAGTCATTGTCGGTAATGATAGAGCGATTCAATTTTATACGAAGTTAGGGTATGAAAAAGTATATGATCTCTCTTACTATAATTTGAGGGACACTTCTATTTTGACAAGTAAGAGTGTTCAAAATATAGAAATAAAGCAAATTAAGTTTGGCGAATTTCAAAACGGTATACAAAAATGGTTAAACTTCCATATAAATTGGCAAAATGATGTCGAGTATATGGAGAAAACTGAAAATAATAAGTATTATGGAGCTTATATTAACGATGATTTAAAAGGATGTATATGTGTTGGTGACAATGGTAAGATAAGTTTATTATTTGTTGATAAAAAATATAGAAGAATTAGAGTCGCTACAAGTCTATTACAAACTGTAAGCAAAGAATTACAGCTTTCCAGTCTTTCTATTGGATTCCCTAATAATGCTTTACTTGAAGGGTTTGTAAAAAAGTGTGGATTCGAGAAAAGTTCGTTGGCTCAGTATGAAATGTATTATACATTATAACCGATAGAGTGGAAATAGAGAAAATCTGTGATTTTAAATGGAGGTATGACAATGTTAGCTTTAATAGAAAAAGTAGATAATGGATATGTAGCTCAATTTAATCGTCCGTTACATTATTCAGTAGAGCAAGTTTGGGCTGTATTAACAGAAAATGAAAAGCTAAAAAGATGGATGCCGAATCTTTACATAGAAGATTTGCGACAAGGAGGTAAGATAAAATTTGATATGATGGATGGTTCTGGAGAATTTATTAATATTGATATTTTGCGATGTCAAATAAATTCTGTATTAGAGTTCACATGGGGAGAAGATCGAGTTCGATTTGAGATACATAAAGATCAAGAAAATTGTTTATTAATATTAAAAGAGTTTATCCACGAAATAAATGATCATACACCAAAAGATTTATCTGGGTGGCATGTATGCTTAGAAATTTTTTCTTCTGTATTAGATGATACTGAAATGGAGTTTCCAAAAGAAGAGTGGGAAAGATGGTATAAGAGATATGAATTAGTAATGGATAAAATCAAAAATGAGAGAGTAAATTAATTGTATTATTATATAATAATTTCATATTAAAAAAGCGCATATACGACAGAAAGAACATTGTGCTAATATTTATATTTGAGTAGGGGATAATGTGCAGTTTGAGAATATAGTAGGGGGATAATATTGACGAAGAGTATACCGATATTTTTTATCCTATGTATCTTTGTTATCATTATTATAAATATTAAAGGGAATAATAAGAAAAAAACGATACGAATCCATCTCTAATGTGTATAGAAGGTGCTAAGTACATAAATTCAGTGGTACTATCTCAAGATAAGCAACCTCTACCAAATATTAAAGTTTATGAAGAGGCTATTAGTGAAAAAGAGCTTGCAGTTACAAATTCAAAAGGAGAGTTGAAATTTACGACCAGTGTTTGTAGTAAAATTACTTTAATATTTATTACCTAAAATGGAGATATATTTACAAAGAAATATGATAGAAATAATATACCTGAAATTATTCAGTTGGATTAGCATAGCTAATAAGATCACTATAATTTTATTATGTAAACATATAACGGATTAAATAAGACTCTGATTTTGAAATTACTTTTTCAAAATTAGAGTCTTTTATTTAGTAGAGATAAGTTAATGCCGTACAAGGTTTTCTTAATTATTTACAGTATCTCTAGTAACTTTAATTCCTCTTCTACAAAATCTATTACTTCTTTTATTGTTTTACTAGAAAAATCAAATTGGATTCCAGCGGCTTCATATATTTCTTTTACAGATTTAGAACTACCTAAAGATAATGCCTTTTTATAGTTTTGCAATGTTTGCTGAGGGTTTTCTTTATACTGTTTATACATTTGTAAGGCGCCGATTTGTGCGATTGCATATTCGATATAATAGAAGGGAACCTCAAAAATATGTAAGACAGATAACCATTGTGCGACGATCCAACTTTCATGCCCATTTATATTTACTACGCTTGAATTATATGTTGTAGAGAGCTCTAAAAACTTAACATTTCTTTCTTCAGCGGTATGATTTGGATTCTCATACAACCAGTGTTGAAATTGATCGATGATAAGCGTAATGGGTATATACTCTATAATTTGTGTTAATTGCTCTTGTTTAGCTTGTTTGAGTTCTTCTTTATTACTATAAAAAACATCCCATTTATCCATTGTAAATAGTTCCATTGTCATACTCGCTAATTCAGCAGTTTCCATTGGTAAATGCTGATATTGGTGTATTAAAATATCTTTCATTAAATCGTGATGAATACAGTGACCCATCTCATGTAAGAAAACAACAACATCATCTTGTGTTGTTGTTAAATTCATAAAAATAAACGATAACTTAGATGAAGGTAAATATTCACAAAATCCACCTGGTGCTTTTCCTTTTCTGCTTTCCAAATCTAGATTGGTATGCATTTTTTCTAGAAGAGCTGAAAAACTCGAATCGATTTTCGCAAAAATTGTTTTACTTTTTTCTATTAATTCATTTTCACTTTTTACAGGCTGTAAAGGCTTATGCTCTATAGGTACAGCATGTATATCCCACGGGCGTAATATATCTACTTGAAGCTTTCCTTGTAGTTCCTTATGTATTTTTTCTTGCAACGGCACAACGTATTTACGAATAGATTCAGCGAACGCATTGCATTGCTCGACAGTGTAATCAAAACGCTCGTATTTTTTAAACATGTAGTCACGATAATTCGTTAAACCAACATTCCTAGCTTTTTTTGTTCGAAGTATAATTAACTGGTTTAAGATTTCCTGAATTTCATTCTCTACGGATAGAAATTTTTCAGAGATAGCAGTCATCGCTTTTTGACGAACATTTCGATCTGGGTCTTGTAGATATACCCTTAATTCAGAAATGTTTACTTCTTCGCCATTCCACATAGAAGTGAGGTTGCCTGTGATTTCAAAATATTTTGTGATTAACTCATCTTCAGTAACTTCTAGACTAATATTTTCTTCGTTAAAGAGTTCTATCGTATTTTTAATCTTTGTATCTAAGAATCCAAACTGAGAAGAATTTAATTGTAAACGGTAGGGTGATTCATAATATTTTTGATCTAATAGACTTTTATAACGTTTTAATATAGGCTGTACGTGTTTTTGATCAAAGTCAAAAGTTTCTTTTGCTTCTATATTATTCGTATTTTGTTGAAAGGCAATATAATGTTGCATGAATTGTTCATTGATAGAATTTAAAGTCTGTGATTGTTGTATTAACCAATTCTCAAGTTCTTGACTAGAAGATATTGAGACGTTTACTAGTATATCCAATTCTTTTATTAATTCATCTATATTACTAATATTGATAGGTATTGCCTGCTGCATGAAATATCCCTCACTTTTTTATTTACTAATAGAGGTATTCTTTTCTTTTATACGAATTCCTTTTTAACCAGGAAGTTCATACTTACTACACCAAGAATAATACTCCTGTAGTAATTGTAATTAATGTAGATAGATTGTTAAAGACATTCATTTTAGCTACTTTAATATAAGAAATATTCCGCTTGTAACTGTTAAAGCTAATTTCACAAATATAAATTGAAATCCTGTAATCAATATATATATAATTATACAACTACATACACTTTAGTTGTATTTTTCATTATTTTACCTCATATAGTCAATTTATTACCGGCCATATGCACATGGTAATCTTTCTGAGTCGATGCTACAATGTGAACAAATACAGACTGTACCGGTACGCAATAAACAAGAGGTGTAATCATGTATAAATATTTAAAGGTACTAAATGATTTAGAAAACATAATTCAAAAGGGAGAAATGCAAGAAGGGAAGAAACTTCCATCTATACGTTCGCTTGTGACGCAATATGGATGTAACAAAGCAACAATCATACGTGCGCTTCATGAATTAGAGAAGCGTCATATTATTTATTCCGTACCTCAAAGTGGATATTATGTAGTGAAGAGAATGGGGATTTATGAGGAAGATGAAACGGAGAATATTGATTTTGCATCTTCAGCTCCAGACCCTGATGTATTTCCTTATTTAGATTTTCAACATTGTATTAATAAGGCGATTGATACGTATAAGAATCATTTGTTTATATACGGTACACCCAAAGGGTTACCATCGTTAATTACAGTTGTGCAAAAACAATTAGTAAACTATCAAATTTTCACAAAAGAAGAAAACATCTTTATTACTTCGGGAGTTCAACAAGCTCTCGCTATATTAACTTCTATACCCTTTCCAAATCAAAATGAAACAGTACTTATTGAACAGCCAAGTTATCATTTATACATTGAATATTTAGAAACAAATCGAACCCCTGTAATTGGTATAAAACGTACTGCTGAAGGTATTGATTTAATTGAGCTAGAAAGAATATTCCGAACGGGAAAAATTAAATTTTTTTATACAATTCCAAGGTTTCACCATCCACTTGGCACTTCATATTCTAAGAAAGAAAAAGAAAAGATTATTTCTCTCGCAAGAAAATACAATGTATTTATAGTAGAAGATGATTATTTAGCAGATTTAGAACAAAATTCGAAGATAGGCCCACTATATAGTTACGATAATTCTTCACATGTAATCTATCTAAAAAGTTATTCAAAGATTGTTTTCCCTGGATTACGTGTAGGTGTGGCAGTTATTCCTCCTTCTATTGCAGCGTTGTTTCATAAATATAAAAAGCTATTAGATATTGATAGTTCGATGATTTCCCAAGCTGCGTTAGAAATTTACATAAAAAGTGGGATGTTTGAACGACACAAGCAAAAAATTCAATCATCTTACTATGCTAGATCTAAAGTGCTATCAGAAACATTAGAAGAAGTTTATAAAGAAAATCAACATTTGTTTACATATAAAGGTGAAAACAACATAGGAATACATACGTGCTTATCATTACATAAAGGTATTGCTAAGGAAACACTTATTAAAAGCCTAAGAAAAAATCAAATATTTATTGATGCTATTGATAAAAATTATTTGTCTTCTTTCCATAAGGAAACACTTTTAAAACTAAATGTATCAAATGTGAAAGAAGATAAAATCGCGGTAGGAATTCATAGAGTAATCGAGGAAATGAAACGAGTAAGTCGTGTAGATTTCCATTTTAAGAAAGGCTAATTCTTTATATAGGAGGCTTAGTATGAAGAAAAACGTAATAGTCTTGTTGATATGTATGGTGGTAGGAATCGGAGCGATAGCAATTGTGATATATAATAAGAAAAGTGAACAATGTATAGCAGTTGCTATTCAAATAAAATCCGTTGTTGTAGATCATAACAACATGCCTTTAGCAAATGTTAAAGTTTATGAGGGTTCAATTACAAATAAGGAACGTGCTATTTCAAATTCACAAGGTGAATTTGATTTTTATTCTGGTGTTTGTGGTAAGATTACTTTACAATTGGTTACTCCAGATGGGGAGAGCTATACGCAAAAATATGATAGAGAAAATGTACCTAAATTAATTCAATTGGAAAATGAACATTGAGGAGAATAATATGAAACCATTACAAGGAAAAGTGGCAGTAGTTGCAGGAGCAACACGTGGTGCTGGAAGAGGAATAGCGATGATGCTCGGTGAAGCCGGAGCGACTGTATATGTAACAGGGAGAAGTACAAAAGGAAATTTATCATCAATGGGAAGAACGGAAACAATTGAAGAAACAGCAGAACTCGTTACAAAACAAGGCGGAAAAGGAATTGCCGTTCGTGTGGATCATACAGTAGAAGCAGATATTAAAGCACTATTTAATAGAATCCAAGAAGAACAAAACGGAAAACTTGATATTTTAGTAAATGATGTTTGGGGCGGCGATCCGCTTACTGAATGGGAAAAAGATTTTTGGGAGCATGATTTACATAACGGCTTGCTTATGCAACAACGTGCTGTCCATTCACATATGATGACAAGTTATTATGGTGTTCCGCTTATGGTGAAAAATAAGAAAGGACTTGTTATTGAAATTACAGATGGGATTGATTATCAGTACCGCGGTAATTTATATTATAGCTTAGCGAAAATCTCAACAATTCACTTAGCAGAAGCGATGGCAAAAGATTTAGAGAAACATGGTATTACTGCAGTTGCGGTAAGTCCTGGCTTTCTCCGTTCTGAAGCAATGTTAGATTTATTTGGTGTGACTGAGGAAAATTGGCAAGAAGGTGTAAAGGAAGATCCTCACTTTATCGCATCTGAAACACCTTTCTTTGTAGGAAGAGCAATTGCTGCTTTAGCAAGTGATTCAAACGTTCATAATAAAACAGGGAAAGCGCTTAGTTCATGGGAGTTGGCGAGGGAATATGGGTTTAAAGATATTGACGGAAAACAACCTGATTGGGGAAAATATTTCGAAGAGAATGTGTTAAAAGAACAATGAGTATTATATAAAATTAAATGAAGGCTAAGAACCCTTTATAAATCGGTTTTTAAGTCTTCTTTTTTGTTATTACAATCCTTGCTGATTAAATAGCTTCCTTTTTTATGTTCACCTTCTTTTTATAGTTAAAACGAACAAGCTATTTTTTTGTCTAATGAATAATATATGGCATCAAATAAGTAAGGAAGTGAATCACACATTGTCCCAATGTTTTATTGCTAAATTAGGAGGCCGGGAGGAAGTGCCCTCTGTTTGTACAAATGCTTTTGGAATAGCACAATTTAGAATTAATAATGATTTTACGATACTTCCATTCAAACTGGTAGTGCATGATATAGAACGAGTGACTGCTGCTCATATTCATTTAGGAGAGAGAGTAGAAAATGGTCCAGTTGTTGTTTTTCTATTTGGTCCGGTTACAAGAGGAATTAGTGTAGGTAGAGGAGTGGTAACAGGAACGATTACAGCATCTGATCTTGTGGGTCCTTTACAGGGAATATCATTACTGGATCTCGTAAGAAAGATGGGTGCTGGTAATACTTATGTAAACGTTCATACGGAAAAACATCCAAATGGAGAAATTAGAGGACAGATAAAAAGATTTTAAAATTTCTTAACTGTATATTGTTAGTGCAGAATATAATCCCCTATTTTTTCTTATAAGTATGATGACAAAAACCTTTAGACATAATTATGACTAAAGGTTTTTAATGTGGGGAAATGTATACAGGACCAACAATTTTAAAGGAGGTTAAGTTCATGGAAGATAATAAAAAATCGATCCTTGCTTTTATCGTGTTAGTTTTAGGTTTAGTGTTTTTTGTTGGAGGTATGATTTATAGCTTGTGGGGACCATTTTAAATTTGTTCGTGACTAACTGACCCGGGGTAATCAGTCATAAATTCCTTTTTATTAGTTAGGTTAAGTTATATATTTCGAGCATAAAGGAGAACATTAGCAATGAATTATATACTATTTAAAGCGATAAATGGTCTTGCTAGAAAAGGAACTACTATGGATACGATAATGATTTTTATCTCACAGAAGACTCGATATTTATACCTTTTCATATTAATATGTATGTGGTTTAGAAACAATTTCTACAAAAAAATTATTTTGTATGCAGGAATTTCAGCAGGAGTCACTTTAATTATAAACCGTATCATCCAAATTTTTTATTTTAAACCTCGGCCTTTTATTGTTCATCGAATTCGTTTGCTTATTCCATCAAAAAATAATTCTTCATTCCCAAGTAAACATACTGCTTTAGCTTCTGCTGTAGCAACTTCCATTTTACTTCATGAACGTTGCATGGGCTCTATTATGTGGTTATTAGCAATTTTGACAGGTTTTTCACGTGTTTGGGTAGGGCATCATTATCCATTTGACATAATCGGGAGTGCTGTTATAGGTAGTCTAATAAGCATTGTTATTGATAAAAATACATATACGTTTCAATCTTTTATTACTTGGGTTATAAAGATGTATTCATCGTTTACAAAATTATTTAAATGAAAAGAAGCAGCAACTCTCCTTTTCTATTCTCAAAAATTATACCCGATATAAAGAGAACATCCACTTCTTTTTGTGAAATTTGAAACAACCTAGTAAATAGATGAGGAGAAATAGGAATTGACTAGGATAACCAAAAACTAGGCACGACTAGTATATACTTGTTTTTAGTTTTTATGTGCTGTGTGAACAATAAAGAACTGGATCAATGGTAATGCTATTTATTAATTACCATTAAAGGAATGGATTGTTGATGAATATTTTTTTTGAAAGCATAATTTTAATTGTTACGGGTATCCTTGCGTTAAAATTAACCGGAAGTAAATCTGTTAGTCAGATGACACGAGCTGAGATTATTATTGTTGTCTCCATTGCGCGTATTATTGTAGAGCCGGTATTAAGTAGGAAAGTAGGGCCATCAATCCTTGCAGCTTGTATATTTTCAGGCATTTTACTTGTTATTCATTATGTAGAAGTGAAATCAAGGGGGATAGAAAAATTTTTAAATGGTAATAGCATTGTTATTGTTGAGGATGGAGAAATTTTGAAAAATAATTTGAGACGTACGAAAATAACAGAACAGCAATTACTTATGTATTTAAGAGAACAGGGAATTCATGATATAACAACATTACAGCAAGCAACAGCAGAACCGAACGGTCGCATCGGATATCAATTAACAGCTGGCGCGCAGCCGGTTACATGTGAAATGTTAGAAAAGATGTTGCATCAATACAACCTGAAAAAATAGTTAATATGGGGTATATTAACTATTTTTTATTATTTTAAGGAATGTAGTAATACGTTATGAAGTCTTTTTAACCCAATCAACATGTCTTTTTCATTCAACATGGAGTAACTAATTCGTAAATAGTTATAGTTTGATTCATGATTCAAAATACAGGCCGTTCCTGGTAGGAATGAAACATTCACTTCATTCGCTTTTTTCAGTAGCATAAAAATATCAATTGAATTCGGAAGTGCTCCCCATAAATTAAAGCCACCTAGAGGTTTTTGAAAATAAACTTCTCCTGTTTGAAAAGTTAATATTTCTAGTGTTGTATCGCGTCTTACTTGTAAAGCAGTACGCAATTTTTCTAAATGGTTTTTCATTCTTTCTGCTCGTAAAAATGGAAGAAGTGCTTTTTGTGTCAATAATGGACTGCCTATATCCATCGAAGCTTTCACAGCGTATAACCATTCGAAAATAGGACCTTCTGCAGCTAATGCTGCAATACGAAGGCCTGGTGCTAATGTCTTACTGAATCCTTTTAAGTATATAACATGCCCGTTTGCATCAAAGGTTTTAAGTGGAGCTGGAATTTTAGCACCCTCAAAATATATTTCTCCAAAAGAATCATCTTCAATTATAAAGAAATGATATAGCTCCGCTAGTTCTACAAGTTCCATTCGTCTTCTTTTACTCATAACAGTACCTGTAGGGTTTTGAAAAGTAGGATTTACATAAATTAAAGTCGGCTTCTTTTTTTGACAAACTTCATCGATTAAATCAGAACGAATCCCTTGTTCATCAAGCTCAATTGGGATGATTTGAACCCCTTTATTTATAAATACATCGATTGCGGCACCATAGCACGGGCTCTCTATTATAACTGTGTCACCTGGTTTTAATAATGTTTGAGCAATTAAATCAATTCCTTGCTGAGCACCACTTGTAATTAATAAAGTAGAAGGGGCTACAGATAGTTTTTGATAATCCTTTAAATATCTTGCAATTTCTATTCGAAGTTCTTCATCTCCTTGAACTGATCCATAAGTTGCCAATATCATTTGATTGTCCGCTATTATTTTTTGCATTTCACCCGAAAGAAAAGGATTAGGTAAAAGCCGAGGATAAAGAATAGCTTGTGAAAAATCATAATGCTTTCTATGTTGATTCATTACATATTGAGATCGCATGACATTGATTGATTTTCTATGTTGCCAATCATATGGCTTCGGCTGATTTTTCCGATTTATCGGTTTATGTATATACACACCTTTTCCTTGCTGAATATATACATATCCTTTCGTTTCTAACTTTTTATAGGCTTTACGAACGGTTAATATGCTTATCTGTAAATCATCCGCCATAGAGCGTAATGAAGGTAAAAGATCCCCATTTGATAGCATTCCACTTTGAATCCGCTCAACGATTTGCATATAAATTTGTTGATAGAATGGTATGTTAGATTCTTTCCGCAGTATAATCTTCATCAGCTCACCTAAGTTTCTTTTTAATTTAATTAAATCCAAAAACATATGCAGAAGCAACTATAGATTTATCAAACTGTTATACGCCTTGATATACTGTTATACACTGTTTCCTCTATACTCATTTCAAGATTACAAAGGAGGAAATGAAATGGTCATTTTTAATTATATTTTAATTTGTATAATTTTCGGGACAACATTTTTAACAATTAAAATTGGGATTGAAGCGGGGACGCCACCATTATTCTCGGCGGGAATTCGTTTCTTTTTGGCAGGCGTTATTCTCATTATCATATTTTCCTTAAAACGGAAACATGTCATGCCATACTTGTTATCAAAAAGAATTATGTACGCTGGTTTTTGTTTAACCTTTATGACATTTGCAACGTTATACTGGGCAGAACAGTATATTTCTTCTGGATTAGCAGCTATTCTTTCTGCGACAGGGCCAATGATGATTTTGTTATTACAAGTGAAAAGAAATAAAACAAAATTACAAAGGGAACAACTTCTTGCACTAATCATAGCGATTAGTGGAGTTGTTTGTATTTCCTTACCAGGTATAGGTATGCATCAACATTTCACTTTTATATGGAGTATTGCTTGTTTTGTTATATTAATAGGGGAATTGTTTTATGCAATAGGCTCCATTTGTTCAAAAGAAATACTTTCAGATTTGCCAAAAGTATCGCCATTTCTTATTAACGGAATCCAAATGTTTTACGGTGGAGTTTTTCTGTTGATTACTTCTATTTTTACAGAACAGCCAAATCTAGCTATGCTAACATCTTGGAGTGTACAATGGCCCATTTTGTATCTCATATTTATTGGATCAATTGGTGGCCATGGACTCTATTATTGGCTCTTATCGAAAACAAATCCAGTTTTCCCATCAACTTGGCTGTATGTATCCCCATTAATTGCTGTTATTACAGGATACGTATTTTTAGGGGAACCAATTAATCCGTTAATGGGAATCGGAGCATGTCTCATCTTGATTGGTGTATTTTTAGCAAATCGCTCTACACTTGAAGGGTATTTTAAACAGGGAAGATTATTTAAAAAAGAAATGTAAAATTATATTTTGGTTGTGAAATAAAAGAATATTTTATCTTAATGCGCCTACAAATGACAGAAAAAACAAATTATTAGATAGAGTTAGAACTTTTTATATGTTATAATTATATATTGTTTTTATAAAATGGCCCTGTATATGATAGGGCTTTTTTGAGTTGTAAAGTGATAAGGAGAAAAATTATTATTCAACAAAGGGATAGGAGAGATACATGTGAAACAAGCATTAATTGTTATCGATTTGCAAGAAATCTTTTTTTCAGAAGAAAAAAATCACTTATATCAGCATGAACAATTACTTGAAAATGTGAACACAGTCATTAACTGGGCAAAAGTAAAGGAGATACCAGTAATTTTCATTCAGCATACAGATCAAAATCCATCAGATGAAATGGCGAAGGGGAAGTATGCCTGGGAATTACATAAAGGGTTGTACCGAGAAAGTAATGATATTGTTATAGAAAAAATCACATGGGACGCCTTCTATCAAACTACTTTAGAGGAAACTTTAAAAAAATTAGATATAGAGCAATTAATTTTTGTGGGTGCTCAAACTGAATTTTGTTTAGATACGACTATACGAATTGCCTATAGTAAGGGATATCAACATAATTTGCTAGTAAAGGGTGCGCATAGTACGTTAAATAGCAAGCAACTTAACGCCAAGCAAATTATTGAGCACCATGAGTCTGTATGGAATAACCGTTTTGTGCAAATACAGCCGCTTGATTTATATAAGTAATGAGAGAAATCATGAAGCTTTTCCAATCCCATTAAACAACTTGAATAAAATAGGGACTAGATGTTATGATTCCCGGTATTAAAGAAGAACCGCTAGAGAATGCAATTGCTCCTCTTGAAATTAGAGTGCAAGCATCATTGAAAAAAGTCAGTATGTTTTTGAGTTTTAAAACAAGTACGAGGAAAATATTAATAGGAGGGGACGTCTTATGGAGATAAAAATAGATGATTTAACCGGTACTGCAGTAGAAAAATTATTGATGGATCATCTACAAAGCATGGCACTACATTCTCCCCCAGAAAGCAGGCATGCTCTAGATTTAGATGGATTGCGGAAAGAAGATATTACATTTTGGAGTGCATGGGAAGGTGATGATTTAGTTGGATGCTGCGCACTTAAAGAACTCAATAGTCAACATGGGGAAATAAAATCAATGAAAACATCTTCGTTGCATTTAAGAAAAGGTATTGCCAAGCGACTTCTTCAGCATATAATTGAGGAAGCAAAGCGACGTGGTTACCAAAGATTGAGTTTGGAAACAGGATCTATGGATGTCTTCAAACCGGCTAGAAGTTTGTATACAAGTATGGGATTTCAATATAGCAAACCGTTCTCGAAATATATAGAGGATCCAAATAGTGTGTTTATGGAAATGAAATTTATGTAAATGATGTAAATAACCGAAGAAATATTTGTATTTAATGAGAATGTATATCTACTTTATTTGTAATATTGTCGTAATAATCGTAATGATAATTCTGAAAAGACAGAATTACATTCTGGTTCTAAGGGTATTTCTAATTGTTTTGTTGGATTTTAAGGAAGAGTGAGGTAAATACTTTTAAAGCAATATAAAAAGAAAATTAGGTATCTTTCTGCGCGTTAAATTAACATAAATAGGAATAAGTAGAGAGTTCGAATTTATTTGAATTTAAAGTGTTGTTAACCCTAATGAAACACGAAGCAATCTAATCGCTTATATAATTAGATTGTAAGAGTTAATTGGAAAGAAGGGGTTACTATGAAAGAAATGATTAGTAGTTATGAAGATGTATTGAATATGTTAGATTCATTATTACGTGAACCAACTCAATTTTGGGATGGTTTTTATTCAAATCGTGAAAAAGAAGTTCCCTTTTTTACTAATAAACCAGATGAGAATCTCGTTAATTATTTCGAGAAAAAATTACTTAGTCCAGGAAAAGTTCTTGAATTTGGATGTGGTCCAGGCAGAAATGCAATTTACTTTGCTGAAAAAGGATGCTTAGTTGATGCAGTAGATTTATCACAGAAATCCATTCAATGGGCAACCGAACGTGCAAAGGAGAAAAATGTAAATGTAAATTTTATTTATAACAATATCTTTGACTTAGAAATCAAAGAGAATACATACGATATTGTGTACGATTCAGGATGCTTTCATCATATTGCACCACATAGAAGAATGAATTATATAAATTTGGTGAAAAAGGCTTTAAAACCAGGTGGTTATTTTGCAATCACTTGTTTTGTTCAAGGCGGAGAATTAGGTGGGGCAGACATAACGGATTGGGAAGTATACAAACTACAAAGTCTTAAAGGTGGATTAGGATTTACAGCTGAAAAACTTAGAGCCATTTTTAGTGACTTTTCTGAAGTAGAAATACGTAGAATGAAGGAAATAAATCAATCAAACCCAGTTTTTGGTGTTTCTGGACTGTGGACAGCTTTATTTATGAGTAAAAAGAATTAAGTGAATATAAAGTAATATCAACGGAAGAAATATTTTTTTCAAAAAAGAAAACAAAGTCTTTCTGATAACTCAACATTCTTTTAAGCAACATAATGAAACCCTCTCGTATATAAAACGAGAGGGTTTCATTATGTTTAGTTCATATGTACAAAGCATTAGTTTACTTTCTTTATAAATCCTTTGTAATGACGTTTTACAAGCTGACTTTCTAGCGTTTTCATTGTTTCTAACGCTACCCCAACAATGATGAGTAGGCTTGTACCACCAATTTGAGCAGAAGGTGGTAAAGTAGCAATCTTTGTGAATACGAGTGGTAAAATTGAGATAGCGCCTAAGAAAATAGCACCAATAAATGTTAAACGATACAAAATTTTTGTTACATATTGCTCTGTCGATTTACCCGGACGAATACCTGGAACATATCCATTTTGCTTTTTCAAGTTCTCTGCCATTTGTTCAGGGTTTACTTGAATAAATGCATAGAAGTATGTAAAAGCAATGATGAGTCCAACATAAAGAGTCATTCCGATCGGATGCGCGAAGTCCAAGTTCGTGCTTAACCATTTCGATACATTAGAGTCAGGAAATAGCTGCGCAATTGTCCGCGGTGTCATGAGAAATGCAGAAGCAAAGATAACAGGGATTACACCTGCACTATTTACCTTTAAAGGTAAATGAGTATTTTTTGCTCCTTGATATTGATTCTTACCTGAAACAGCTTTTGCATATTGAATAGGTATTTTACGAACTGCTTGTTGGATATAAATAACACCGACAACGATTACTAAAATAACTAATCCAATCAATATGATTTTGACAATATGCATAAAGAGTTGATCGCCAGCATTTTGGAATTGCTGTAAATAAATCTGATTTACCACGTTTGGAATTGCTGCAACAAGCCCCGCAAAGATAAGCATTGAAATTCCGTTTCCTACGCCGTTTGCAGTAATTTGTTCACCTAACCAAAGTAAAAATGCAGTACCGGCAGTTAGCACTGTAGCGATAAATAAATAAGTAGTCCATCCTGGATTAGAAATTAGTTGCCCGCCTGCTATATTGTTAAAGCCAATAGACATTCCAATGGCTTGAATAAATGCGAGAATGATTGTAAAGTATCGGGTAAACTGAGCTGATTTTTTACGGCCCATTTCACCTTGCTTTGCCCACTCTGTAAATTTAGGTACAACATCCATCTGTAACAACTGTACAATAATGGAGGCTGTAATATAGGGTGTGATACCAACAGCAAAGATTGAGAAGTGTTGTAAAGCTCCTCCGCCAAATACATTTAGCATACCTAAAACATTGGCTTGATCTTGTACCTTTAATACCTCTGCGTTAGTATGAGGAACTGGTATAAACGTGCCAATTCGAAAAACAATTAACATCGCAAGTGTAAAAAGGATTTTCCTTCTTATCTCAGCTACTCTCATAAAGTTTGAAATTGTACGAAACATCATGTCGCCTCCTGTATTTTTATCAGTTACATAAAACTGATTGTTATATCCCGATGAATAAACCACAAACCTCCTTCCGTTTAAAATTCATTTGACAAATGGATTTTCGTACATTTTGTAGTTTTTTCACGGATTTAAGAAATACAAGTATTTGTATAGACGATAGATTTATTTTCGTAATCATTCAATAACCATAATATAACTAATAAATCAAAAAATGTACATAGATGTGCATGAAAAATGAATAAAAAGGGTACTTCTTTACAATTGTTATATGAAGAGTTGATTACATAAGTTTGTAATTGTTATCTATACATAAGTAGAGAATTATCCATAATGGTCGCATGGTTTATGAAATAAGTTTATGGATTATATACAAGAGACACGAATGGATTTTGAAAAATTATATTCACTAAATGTGCGAATGGGTATGGCACTATTGTACCGGTACAGTTATTGTAAATGAACATTGTTGATACTCATCATAACTTTTAAAATTTGCATATAATACATTCACTCTAAATATTGAAGGGGTGCTTTATATGACAGAGTTACAAGATCAGTTTTTTGAAAGATTGAACCTTAAGAAACAACAGACTGTGAAATTTGAGGACTTGAACAAAATAATGAGCGCAATTGCGTATGAAATTCCATTTGAGAATTTAGATATCGTAATAGGTAATACGAAAGAAATTTCTAAAGAGAATTTACAAAAGAAAATATTAATGAGTTCACGAGGTGGGCTTTGCTATGAAATGAATTCTATTCTATATTATTTTTTACAAGATTGTGGATTCGATGTGCAGTTGGCATTAGGCACAGTTTATAAAAGTGATTTAAATGTATGGTCTATTGAAGATAGTCATATTACAATCATTTTAAATTATGATTCCGCGTTGTATTTAGCTGATGTAGGAATTGCTTCATTTGTACCTCTCACACTTGTACCGTTTACTGGTGAGGTTGTTACTTCAAAAAATGGCGAATATCGTGTTATAAGAAAAGATACAGATAAAGGAACGTATATTTTAGAAAGACGAGACATTCACTCGCGGCACACCTCACAAGAAAATATAGAATGGAAGGTGTGTCACGCCTTTCGTACAGATCCCATTGATGAAACAACTTTAAATGAAGTTCAAAGAAAAGTTATAGAAGATGAGAATTCTAGTTTTAATAAGGGGGCAATTGCAGTAAAACTTACGCATTCTGGATATGTCTCTTTGACGAAAGATAGCTTGACTCAAGTAATAAATGGTCAAAAAAGTAAAAGTGTAATTACAGAGAATCACTACGAAAAGCTCTTACATGATAGATTTAACATAGAAATGTAAACCGAAGTAGTATGAATCTTAATGTAAAAGCATCATGAGAAATAGAGGGTTTATTTGCACAGCAAGGCCATTCTCTTTTATAGTAATATAGGTACGATAAAAGTAACAATGAATAGAAAAGGAGTCTACTATGTCAGTTATCGATAAATTGAACCTTAGTAAATATAGTAATATGGCAGTAATGAATCAACCAAACGATTATGCCCTATTTGCTGAACAAGCAATTAAGTTATCTAAAGATCATGATGCTATCTTCATTTTTGTAGAAACACTTGATGAGATGGTAAAACACACGCAACTTATTATTAATAAACAATTATTACTCGAAAAAGGCTATTTATTTTTCGCCTATCCGAAAAAAGGTAATACGCGTTATGACACTTTTATTCACAGAGATGAAATATTTCCAGCGATGAAAGTTGGAGAGGATGGATATGTAGGTAATAGTGATATCAAATTCGCGCGGATGATTAGTATGGATGACGTCTTTACTGTTATTGGCTTAAAACGTGAAAAAAAGAAACCAAAGAAAACATCTGCTGCCAGTCAATGTGTTTCTGATTATATAGAGAATATTAAAGATGTAGAAGCATTTTTAGCTAATCACCCAAATGAACTTCAGTTTTATCAAGGTTTAACACCAGGATATCAAAAAGATTGGGCGCGCCATATATTTTCAGCAAAACAGCAACAAACACGCGAAAAACGTGTGCAGCAAATGATTGAAATTCTTTCACAAGGTTATAAATCAATGGATTTATTCCGCAGAAAGAAGAAATAAAGAAAATTTAATAGTAGAGCGTGATATTTTTAAATTAGGAAACAAATGTTAAATAATAAGATATAAAAGAATGAATAAGAAAAGGTGTTTTGAATGAAATCGTATATTGTAGTTGGAGCTGGAATTTTAGGAGCGTCTACTGCTTATCATCTCGCTAAAGAAGGAGCACACGTTACTCTAGTTGATCGCCAGGATTTAGGACAAGCAACGGATGCAGCAGCAGGAATTGTATGTCCTTGGCTTTCACAGCGGCGTAATCAGGCTTGGTATAAAATCGCAAAAGGCGGAGCGCATTACTATACTTCTTTAATTCAACAATTAGAAGAAGATGGTGAAACAGATACAGGTTATAACCGAGTGGGTGCGATTAGCTTACATACGGATGATAAAAAGTTAGATCAAATGGAGGAGCGAGCATATAAGCGACGTGAAGGTGCTCCTGAAATTGGCGAAATCACTCGCCTATCGCCAGAGGAAACAAAAAAACTATTCCCGCCGTTATCAGAGGAATATGGATCTGTACATATAAGTGGCGCAGCTCGGGTAAATGGACGAGCTCTTCGTCAATCTCTTGTAAATGCTGCGAAGAAACATGGTGCTACCTTTATAAAAGGAGATGCTGTTTTAATTCATGAGAATAATTATGTTAAAGGAATTTATGTAAATGGCGAAACATTAACGGCGGATCAAGTAATTGTCACTGCAGGAGCTTGGGCAAACGAATTACTAAAACCACTTGGGGTAAATTTTCTTGTGACTTTCCAAAAAGCACAAATTGTTCATTTACATATGCCGGATACTAATACTGAAAACTGGCCAGTTGCGATGCCGCCAAACGATCAGTATATTTTAACTTTTGAAGATGGCCGTGTAGTTGTAGGGGCAACGCATGAAAATGATACTGGTCTTGATTATCGTGTTACAGCAGGTGGTTTACATGAAGTGTTTGATAAGGCATTGTCTGTGGCACCAGGATTAGAAAATAGTACAATGCTGGAAACGAGAGTTGGCTTTAGACCATTTACACCAGGTTTTCTCCCAGTTATTGGTCCATTACCTAATTTTAAAGGTATACTCGTTGCGAATGGTTTAGGCGCTTCGGGATTAACAGCAGGTCCATACTTAGGTTCTGAGCTTGCGAAACTTGCTTTAGGACAACCGATAGAATTAGACTTAAATGATTATGACGTAGCAGGAGCAATCGAATAATTACAAAAACAAAAAAGATTAGGCATAACTACCTAATCTTTTTTGTTTGTTTCCACATTGCTCGCAGTAAATTTTATATGTGTAGAGGGAATTTTGAGTATTTTGGAGAAAAGCTATATGGATTGTAATTTTGAAATTTAGGAGATTAAGGAGTTGTCTTCGGTGGATCATGTTGAGATAAGAAGACCAATCATTGATGATTTTGAAGAATTAAATCAATTGTTTCAAACAGTCATTATCGATACGTTTGCTAGAGAAAGTCTATCGGAATTGGCTGATGACATAGAAAATGAAATTGAAACGAAAAAGCAGTACTTGAAATGTGACTTTGATAGCAATGGGAAAAATCGATATTTTTTGATAGCTGTAGATAAACGTTGTAATAAAATTATCGGCACAATTGAATTTGGTCCATCAAGTAAAATTATTAATAGTTGCACAGATAACGCATTAAAAGATTTGAATGAGGTGGGGACTGTATTTGTACTCCCGAATTATCAAAGATGCGGCATAGGAAATTTACTCTTAAATGCGATTTTTCTTACCTTATTGGGTAAAGGCATAAAAGAATTCTGTTTGGATAGCGGATATACTAACGCACAAAAAATATGGAAGAAAAGATTTGGAGAGCCTAACTTTTTGTTAAAAGATTATTGGGGCGAGGCGTATGATCATATGATTTGGAGAAAATACATACATGATATACCTATAATATTTAGGAGGTAGTGAAAAAACGGTATTTTTACTCAACACGAATAGCTTTTCTTGCATACATGTGCTATTATTTACCTTTATAATAAAAGAGGACGTGAAGCAACTTGATTAAAATTGATTTACCTGCAGTTGATGTTTCTATAACAGAAAGAAAACAAGTAATAAAAGGCGATGAGCCAAGAATCACTCCAATTCATGGGTTCATTGATTTCCACCTATTCCCAAGAGATAAAGGCGGCATTTTTATGTTTTATAACATTAATGACGAACTTCTCTTTGTAGGGAAAGCACGTAAAATAAGACAGCGTATTAAAAAGCATTTTGAAGACAATGTTTCACCAATTAAAGCAAATCGTGATGAAGTATACCGCATTGATGCATGTATTGTAGAAGATCCAATGGAAAGAGAAATTTACGAAACATATATTATTAATGAGTTTCAAGCGAAGTATAATGTTGATAA
>Ga0102589_1001313_pt1 | contig 35103 bp, 27 predicted proteins | sample AraplaMF_Col_mLB_FD_76858 | JGI IMG/M metagenome (GOLD analysis project Ga0102589, IMG submission 76858) | Arabidopsis root microbial communities from the University of North Carolina, USA - plate scrape MF_Col_mLB | ecosystem: Host-associated > Plants > Roots > Endosphere | place: USA...
TGATTATTGCATACGTACTTTCTGGGTTAGGAGGTGGATTAGGAGGAGCTTTCTTAACAGCGTATTTCGGTTCTGCTCGTGCTGATATTGGAAGTGAAACGATTTTGCCAGTTATTACGGCAGTTGTATTAGGAGGCACACTTATTACGGGCGGAAAAGGGAGTATTATTGGGACAGTACTAGCGAGTATTTTTATAGGACTCATGCAGTACGGTTTGCAAATGACTGGCTTAACGAATGAACAATCAAATGTAGTAATAGGTATTATCCTTATCGTTTCTGTTATTATGAGACATTTCAAATTACAACGATTCACTACGGGGAAAAGACGGAATTTGCATAAGGGGGAAATGTCATGAAGAGAAAACTGGGGATTGTTATTATAATGTGTATTTGTTTAATCGGTTTAATCGCTTGCTCTAGCCAAACGGCAGATAAGAAAAAAGCAGACGATGTGAAATTTGCGTTCATTCCGAAATTAACAGGAGTGGGCTTCTTCACATCAGGCGGTGAAGGTGCAAAAGAGATGGGGGATAAGTTAGGTGTACAGGTGAAGTATGATGGACCGTCTGAGGCGAGTGTATCAGGGCAAGTAAAATATATAAACAATTTCATTAATCAAAACTACGATGCAATTATGGTTTCATCTACGTCAGTTGATGGTCTCTCGCAATCACTGCAACGTGCAAAGAAAAAGGGGATGACTGTATTAACGTGGGATTCTGATGTGAATCCGAAAGACCGTTCGTTTTATATTAGCCAAGGTACACCAGATCAACTTGCAAATTTATTAATAGAAATGACATCTAAGCAAATTGGAGATAAAGGGAAGGTCGCATTCTTTTATTCAAGCCCAACTGTAACAGATCAAAACCAATGGGTAACGAAGGCGAAAGAGATTATAAAAGAGAAATACCCGAACTGGGAAATTGTAACGACGCAATATGGTGAAAATAATGCACAAAAATCTTTATCAGTAGGGGAGAGTATTTTAAAAACGTATCCGGATATTAACGCAGTAATATGTCCAGATGCAACGGCACTTCCAGCGATGGCGCAAGCTACTGAAAATTTGAAAATGGATAAAAAAGTAGTCGTAACTGGGTTTTCAACGCCGAACGTTATGCGTGATTATGTAAAACGAGGAACAGTAGAGCAATTTGGTTTATGGGATGTTAAACAGCAAGGTGCACTCGCAACGTATGTCGCAAATGAAATTGTTGTAAAAGGGAAGAAGTTAAAAGTAGGGGATAGCTTTGAAGTAAAAGGAATCGGAAAAGTGAAAGTAGAACCAAACTCTATTCAAGGGTATGACTATGAGGCAGAAGGAAATGGTATTATCGTATTACCTGAACGAGTTGTATTTACGAAGGATAATATTGATAAGTATAATTTCTAGTTGAGAGTTAAAATGAATTTGTCGTTTCTTGTGGGTAAGTCGATATAAATTTATCTACTATTATTTATTCGCAAGAAAAAGTAAAAAAACGTCCGAATACATCGGACGTTTTTATTATGTCGTTTTTTTAATCTATCCGTTAATTGTGAACAGCTTCTTTTTCATTTAACCCAAGTGTGCGTCCTGTTGAAGCGTGAAGTTCTTGGAACAGTCTTGGATTTTCCGTTAGTGATATGCCATAAGAAGGGATCATCTCTTTTATTTTTGGCTCCCATGCTAGAATGCGTTCTGGGAAGCATTTTTCTAATACTTCAAGCATAACGTGAACTGCAGTAGAAGCACCTGGAGAAGCACCAAGTAACGCAGCGATTGATCCGTCAGATGCACTAACAACTTCCGTACCAAATTGCAATGTTCCTTTACCACCTGCATCAGTATCTTTTATTACTTGCACACGTTGACCAGCAACTACAATATCCCAATCTTCACTTTTCGCGTTCGGAATAAATTCACGCAATTCTTCCATACGCTTTTCATGTGATAGCATAACTTGTTGGATTAAGTATTTTGTTAAGCCCATTTCTTTTACACCAGCTGCTAACATCGTTAAGACGTTATTCGGTTTTACAGAACCGATTAAGTCAAGATTTGAACCAGTTTTTAAGAATTTAGGTGAGAATCCAGCGAATGGTCCAAACAGTAAAGCTTTTTTATTGTCTATATATCTCGTATCAAGGTGAGGTACAGACATTGGCGGAGCACCAACTTTAGCTTTACCGTAAACTTTAGCATGATGTTGCTCTATAACTTTTTGGTTTTTACATACCATAAATAGTCCACTTACTGGGAATCCTCCAATATGTTTTGATTCAGGAATACCAGTTTTTTGTAGTAGAGGTAGACTACCGCCACCGCCTCCGATAAAGACGAATTTTGCAGTATGGTGTTCGATTTTACCACTATTCATATCATGTACTTTCACTTCCCACAAACCGTTCTTCGTACGTTTAATATTTTCGACACTATGTTTGTAGTTTAGCTCGACATTTTTAGTTTTTAAGTAATCAAACAACATGCGCGTTAACGCACCAAAGTTAACATCTGTTCCAGAATCAATTTTCGTTGCAGCCATCAGTTCATTAGAGTTTCGACCTTCCATAATAAGTGGAAGCCATTTTTTTAATGTGTCAGGAGCATCAGAAAATTCCATTCCTTGGAATAGAGGGTTTTTTGAAAGCGCTTCAAAACGATTTTTTAGAAACTCGACATTTTTTTCCCCTTGCACCAAACTCATATGAGGTAGTGGCATAATAAAATCTTGTGGATTACGAATTAAGTTTTTCTTAACAAGATATGCCCAAAATTGTCTTGAAAGTTGAAATTGCTCATTTACTTTTACAGCTTTACCAATATCTATAGACCCGTCAGATTTTTCGGATGTATAGTTAAGCTCACATAGCGCAGAATGTCCTGTACCGGCATTATTCCATTCGTTAGAACTTTCTTCTCCGGCATTTGCGAGTTTTTCAAATACTTTAATTTCCCATTCAGGTGCCAATTCTTTCAGTAATGATCCTAACGTTGCGCTCATAATTCCAGCGCCAATTAAGATAACGTCTGTTTTTTGCTGCATGTTGCTCATGATAATCTCTCCATCCCCTATATTGGCAAAAAAGAGTAGGTGTTTTTATGTCTAAGCCGTAAGAAGAAAACACCACCTAGGCCCCACCTAGGTATTTACCTTTTTTGTCTCAATTATATAACCATCTCATACTCTATTATAATAATTAATAGACTAAAATATCTAGTGTTATCTGATAATTTTAAACTATTTAACGCTTTATTTTGTAGAATTCTTCTGCCATAAGGGTAAAAAGCATTGTAGTAAAGCGGAATTTGGAGAAGAATTCCAGTTTGATGTTATCTCAAAAAAACTTACTAATACTTTTATTTTTAAGTTTTAATCTTTGGGAATTTGTAAAAATCTGTTTTTATTACATCTTATTTGAAAAAAATAACAAATAAATGATAAGATTATTCTGAAAATAATTAAGGAGGGATACCAATGCTTACGAAAGAAAAAGTCGCAAACTTATTTCGAAACTTTTCTGTGAATGAATGTAAAGGATCTAGTGACTTATACGAATATTTATCAATAAAAATTTCTGAAGATGAGGAAGTTCTTACGTTAGCTTCCTACGCACAACCTGGTCAACCAGTCCCAAACTTATTATTAGGTGCAGTCCATTATTTATTGTTAAAAGGAAAAGAGCACAGTTTAAAAAACTATTATCAAAGTTTAGTTGAAAATGCTGATATAAGTTTTGAAAATGCCTTTTACCAATTTAAAGATTTTTGCCATGTATATCGAGAAGAAATTATCTCTTTATTACAAACGAAACTTGTTCAAACGAATGAAGTAAGACGATGTGCCTATTTATATCCAAGTTTCTGTTACATATTTAATAAAGTGAACAAACCGTTAGCGTTAATAGAAATTGGTACAAGTTCAGGATTACAACTATTTTGGGATCAATATAGTTATTCATATGGAATGGAAGAAGTGTATGGAAATACACAATCGAATGTTCAGTTAACCTCTGAAATAAGAGGGGAGAATATGCCGAATCTGCTAAAACAAAGTCCACCTGTCGTAGAAAGAATCGGACTAGATTTACACGTGAACGATTTAAATGATGACGAAGACTATTTATGGTTACGAGCGCTTATTTGGCCAGAACATAAAGAAAGACTGGTACTATTCGATCAAGCAGCAGAACTTGTAAAAGAACAATCAGTGCAATTAATTGAAGGAGATGGTGTAGTGCTTCTACCATCCATTGTAGATCAAATAAGAGAAGATGCAGTGATTTGTATTTTCCATACACATGTAGCGAATCAAATACCAGAAGGTGTGAAACATACGCTAGAAAAACAAATTAAAGAAATTGGTGCAAAACGTGATGTATTCCACCTATATAACAACATGTGGGACCGGGACCTTCATATTGATTATTATATTAATGGAAACGAATATTGTGAAACGGTTGGGGAAACGGAAGGGCATTGAAAATGGTTTAGTTGGGGATTGGGGGATAAAAATTTATGCTAAAGTAAACCTAATAATTATGGGTTTCATCACCAAAATTCGTAATAAAAATAGTTGATGGGAGACACTCCATCAACTGTTTTTTACTTTTCATAAAACTCATTAGGTATCTAAGGTAAGCGTCAAATATTCCTCACCTACAAGTTGTAAATAGCCCATGAGATTCATCTTCTTACATCTAAGGATTTAAAGAAATTGGATTATTAAAACCTGACAGGTGTCAAAAAAGAACATACCGGTTAATCAGCTATATTACTGGTTCAAGAAATTATTACTTCAAACGGAAGAGCCGAAGGGAAGTAAATATTTAAAATGAATATATAATACATGCGAGAAAGAGCACAATTTGATAGGGAGGCTTCCAAATGCATATGGATGAAAAAATGAATTTGCAGTTAACAAGCCAGGCTCTTCAGGTAATGAATAACGGAATTGCTGTCATAAGTCATGATGGAATCATCACATTCAGCAACCAACTATTCTGCAGCATGTTACATAAAAAAGAAAATGAAATAATAGGTAAGCATATATCAACGATTATTCCTGATCGTAAAAAGCTAGTAGTGAATCAAATTGATAGTTTGTACAAGTACGAGTGTAAGGTGGGCAACCAAGTATTGATTATGAATGAATCCCGTGTATATCAGAGCGGAAAAGAAGATGGATCAATTGCCATTTTGGAAAACAAGGAAAAAAGTATACAGTCCTTGGAAAGTATCATCAGTCGATATGAAAATGCCTTGAATTTACTGTCGGAGTGTATTCTAGGGGTAAATGAACAAGGGATTGTCAATTTTTTAAGTGGTTCTTATGCACAATTTTTAGGGATTGATAATCCAAAGGAAGCGATAGGTAAGCATTGTACGGAGGTTGTTGAGAATACGAGGATGCATATTATCGTGAAGACGGGACAGGTGGAAATTGGGCATATACAGCGCATAAATAACCGGAATATTATCGCAACTCGCATACCTATTGTTAAGGACGGTGAGGTTATTGGTGCGATTGGTAAAATTATGTTTCATGATATACAGCAGTTTAAAGCTTTGGGGGATCAGATTAGTGCAATGGAATCAAAGTTATCTTACTATCAAACTGAATTACAGCGGTTGCAAGAAGGTAGGTTGTCCTTTCAAAGTATTATAGGAGAGAGTGCGAAAATGAAAGAAGTTAAAACGATGGCCCTGAAGGTTTCTAAAAGTCGGTCGACCGTTTTGATAAGAGGAGAGAGCGGTACAGGGAAGGAGCTCTTTGCGCATGCGGTACATCGTGCAAGTCCGCGTGCTAGGGGTTCATTTATTCGTTTGAATTGTGCTGCGATTCCGAGGGATCTTTTGGAGGCTGAATTATTTGGGTACGAAGAGGGGGCTTTTACAGGAGCGAAAAAAGGTGGTAAGCCTGGGAAGATTGAGTTGGCCCATAAGGGAACTTTGTTTTTAGATGAGATCGGTGACATGTCTTTGGACATGCAGGTGAAGTTGCTGCGTGTGTTGCAAGAGAAAGAAATTGAAAGAATTGGTGGTACGAAAATTCAAAAGATTGATGTCCGTTTCATTGCGGCGACACATCGAAATCTTCGTGAAATGGTGCAAAGAGGGGAATTTAGGGAGGATTTATATTATAGGTTGAATGTGTTTGCGATCGATATTCCTCCGTTACGAGAGAGAAAGGAAGATATGATACATATAATGGAATTTTTAATTCGAAAATTGAATGGGGAGCTGGGTAGTAGCGTTTTTTCATTGGATGAGAGAGTAAGGGATATATTCATGGAGCATGATTGGCCAGGGAATATTAGGGAGCTAGAGAATGTGTTAGAACGAGCGATGAATGTTATAGAAGGAATAATTATTCAAGTGCATCATCTTCCTGTCTATTTGCGGAAAAAAGATTTGGAAGATGAGTTATATCATGAAATATTTGCGGTGGATCAAGAGAAGAATGAGATGAGTTATTCACTGCAGGAGGAAGTGGAATCGGCTGAAAAACGGGCGATTACAAGGGCTTTGGAAAAGACAGCTGGAAATATAAAAGAGGCAGCCAAGCTTTTAGGGATTCATCGGGCTAGCTTATATCGAAAAATAGAAAAATATGGAATGTCGTGAAGGCAAGTAAAGGGCAAACAGGCCCTTTTTTTATTTGGTTTGCAGTAATATAAACTGTCTCTTTTTTGCGACACTTTCTTATAGATGCGACATGATCGTAATCATTTGTAGCGCAAATGCGACATGTGAAGGTGGACATGTAAGGGAGACTTGGGGTATGTCCCTGAAGGAATAAGAGAATAGGGAATGAGTCGATTTTTGGCATGTTTCTTGCTATATAAATAAAAAAGATTATAGCCAGAAGGGATGGAATTCAATGCTGGAAAATCACAGTTTGCCGCATTTTATTATGCAAAGTATTGAAAAAACACCAAGTAAGGTGTATTTACAATTTGAAGAACAAAAAGTTACGTATGAGGAGCTCTATCATCGAATTACAAAAGCTGCAGCGGGATTTTGTGAGCTCGGTATTCAAAAAGGGGACAAGGTTTGTATTATGCTTAATAATACTCCTGAATATCTGGATGTATGGTTTGCTTTATCTTTTATGGGAGCAATTGCAGTGCCTCTGAATGTGCATTTAAAAGGAGAGGGCCTACAGTATATTTTATCTCACTCTGATTGCAAGCTAATTATCGTTGAGAAGGAATTTGTTCCTCAAATTGATTCTTGTTTGTCTTTTATGCAAAGGGACATTCAAATTGTTGCTTACGGAAATAATGAAAGCGTAATCATTACGAACGATAGTAAAGAACGGCTCGTAATCGAATTGAAAGATGTACTGAATACAAATAACCATCACCTTCCAACTGAATTTGTTTCCTCCTCTGCTATTAACAGTATCCTTTATACCTCTGGAACGACTGGATTACCTAAAGGGGTCATGTTAAGTCATTCTGCCTATGTAAATTCTGCGCAGTCATTTGCCGCCTATATGGTTGGCGCAAGTTCAAAAGATGTTTTATTTACAGCGCTTCCGTTATTTCATATTAACGCCCAGGCTCATACAGTACTCGGAGCTATTTCTTCCAATGCGACGATTGCTCTTGGCAAGCGGTTTAGTGCTTCTAGATTTTGGGATGAAATTCGTGGTCATGGAGCGACCATTTTTAATTCTTTAGGATCTATGATTCCTATTCTCTGCAAGCAACCAGAAAAGGAAAATGATAATGAAAATTTTGTAAGGGTGACGGCTTGTGCTGCTACGCCTAAGGAATTTTGGAAGCCGTTTGAGGAAAGGTTTGGCGTCCAGATTGTAGAAGGTTACGGATTAACGGAAACGACGGGTTTTTGTGTAACGAATCCATTGAATGCCAATAAGCCGCCTTCTATTGGAAAGCCTTATTCTTATGTAGAGACGAAGATTGTCAATGAGGATGGAAATGAAGCTCGGACTGGTGAAATTGGAGAGATTTTTATACGTTCCTTACAGGGACAAGCATTCATGGAAGGCTACTATAAAATGCGGGATAAAACAGAAGAGGCGATGAAGGAGGGATGGTTCCATACAGGAGATCGTGGTTATCTAGACGAGGAAGGTTACTTATATTTTTGCGATCGAATCAAACAGTGTATCCGGAGGCGTGGAGAAAATATCTCCTCTTGGGAAATCGAAAAGGTATTGAATAATCACCCGAAAGTACTTGAATCAGCGGCCATCGGTGTTCCATCGGAAGTGGGAGAAGAGGATGTCAAATTATATGTGATTGTAAAGAAAGGAGAAACGATGTCCCATGAAGAGATTATAGATTGGTGTCAAGAACGTATGGCTTACTTCATGGTGCCGCGATATGTTCAGTTCAGTGAAACTTTTCCAAAAACCGCGACGGAACGGATTCAGAAGTTCAAGCTGAAGGAGGAAGGGATCGGTACTGCTTGGGATAGTGAAAAGGTCGGCTATGTAATTAAAAGAACGAATTGATGTGCTGACGGTAGTAAAAGTATCTCATTACATATTGGAAAGAAGGGATTGAATTGGAAAATAAGCGGGTTGTTACATGGTCCAAAGAAAAAGGAATCGCGACAATCATCATTGATAATCCTCCTGTGAATGTATTGAGCGGTGCTGTGGTGGAGCAACTGACGGTAGTGGTCGATGAAATTGAACGGGATGATGAAGTGATTGCTGTACTTTTAACTGGAGTTGGAGAAAAGGCCTTTGTTGCAGGAGGGGATATCAAGTCATTTCCGGACTGGATTGGGAAAGGGAGTGAATATGCAGAGGGAAAATCATTGTGGCTTCAGAATCCATTAAATAAAATAGAAAGATTGCCTAAGCCTGTAATCGCTGCTATTAACGGTTTAGCGCTTGGGGGCGGGTGTGAATTAGCTTTATCATGTGATTTACGGATTATAGAAGAACATGCTCAAATCGGGCTTCCGGAAGTGAAGTTAGGCTTGTTTCCAGGTGCGGGAGGAACGCAACGTTTGCCTCGATTAATAGGAACTGCAAGTGCGAAAGAAATGATGTTCACTGGTGAACCACTCACTGCCGAAGTAGCTTGGCGAGTTGGTTTGGTGAATCATGTTGTCCCGCGTGGCGAATCGCTGAATAAGGCGAAGGAACTAGCCGTGAAGATGGCTCGATTTTCCCTTCCTGCTTTATCTTTGATGAAGCAATCTATCAATAAGGGATTATCTTCTTCTCTTGAGGAAGGACTAAAAATAGAAGCTGAGAATTTCGGACATGTATTTCAAACGAGTGATGTAAGAGAGGGAGTGGAGGCTTTTATAGAAAAAAGGGTACCACTTTTTCATCATAAATAAAAAGCTATGAAATAATATGCAAAAAGCAATGCCTGCCTTTGGCAGGCATTGTAACAATATATACAAACATAAAAGAATGTAAAGTTAAGAGAATCCATTTTATTGAGGGGGATTACGGTTATGGATTTATTGATTGTATTGCTATCGCTTGGCTTGCTTATATTTGTGGCTTACCGAGGATTCTCAGTCATTTTATTCGCTCCGTTATGTGCATTGCTAGCTGTGTTTTTAACAGAGCCGGAGTACGTTTTACCGTTCTTTTCCAATGTTTTTATGGCGAAGATGGTCGGATTCATAAAATTATATTTTCCTGTGTTTTTGCTTGGAGCGATATTTGGTAAAGTGGTAGAAATTACTGGAATAGCAGAAAAAATCGCGAAAATTATCATACGTTTTATAGGTGTGAAAAGAGCGATTCTTTCCATCGTGTTAATGGGGGCGATTCTTACATACAGTGGTGTCAGTTTATTTGTCGCAGTATTTGCAATTTATCCATTTGCGGCGCAATTATTTCGTGAGGCGGATATTCCGAAACGTCTCATTCCAGCGACAATTGCATTGAGTGCTTTTACGTTTTCGATGGATTCGCTTCCTGGATCGCCTCAAATCCAAAATGTTATTCCAACTACGTTCTTTAAAACAGATATTTATGCGGCTCCTACATTAGGAATTATAGGAGCATTGTTTATCTTTATATGTGGCATGCTGTATTTGGAAAGCTGTAGGAAAAAAGCTGCTGCTAAAGGAGAGGGGTACTTTGGTAAAGGCGGTGCCACTTCTGAACTTGCTGCCACAACTAGCGCACAATCGGTGCAAGCGCCGATTGCTTCCAGCGATGTTATTCCAGCTAGTTACTGGGTAGCTTTTCTTCCGCTTGTACTGGTTGGAGTGATGAATAAAGTCTTTACAGAATTCATCCCCGTTTGGTATACAAAGGGATTTGATTTTGCATCCATTGGTTTGAAGGAGTACGGAACGATTGATATGGGACAAGTCGTGGGTATTTGGTCAGTGGAAATGGCACTTCTTATCGGAATATTGGCTGCTATATTATTAAACTTCCAAGCGGTAAAAGAACATTTTCAATCTATTACAAGCGTAGGCGTAAGTGGTTCAATCTTAGCTGCCATGAACACTGCAGCCGAGTATGGATTTGGTGCCGTTATAGCAGCTTTACCCGGATTTGTCATGATTCAAAATTCTTTGACAGGGACATTTTCAAACCCTTTAATTAGCGGAGCGGTCATGACGAATATTTTGTGCGGTCTGACGGGATCAGGTTCGGGTGGAATGAGTATTACATTAGGTTTAATGGCAGAAAAATATATTGAAGCGGCAGCGAACTTTGATATTCCGTTAGATGTGCTGCATCGTGTAATTGCAATGGCAGCAGGAGGTATGGATACTTTACCTCATAACGGAGCAGTTATAACCTTACTTGCTGTTACAGGATTAACGCACCGGGAAGCTTATAAAGAGATTTTTGGTATTACGATAATTAAGACGCTTGCCGTTTTCTTCGTTGTTGGAGTGTATATGATGTTTTCTATTGTATAGGAGGGAGGTTGATTGGCTGTTATAAATAACGCAGCCATCAAGTTAAGATTATGTATAATGGTAAACAGAAACAGCCATCATTTCATGGAATGATGGCTGTTTGTATGTTTTCAATGAATTTCACAAAAAACTTCAAGTGTAGATTGGAATTGAACTATCCACTTGGTTTAGAGGAGGGGGATAAAGCCCATGAATCTTTATTACTTACACTAGGTATGCTAGATACAATTGTCGTTCAAAAGGATCCCATCTGTACGTACTAAATTTAGTGATGATGCAAAAGTTACAGATCGGGATACAAAGCAAGCTCTTACCTCTTTAGTTCAAAGTGTAGTAGACGAAATAAAAGGATAATAATTTAATTTGTATAAAAACGATAATGGGATCTTTAAAATTATAAAGAGGGAAAAAGGCAATACTACCGATAGTATTGCCTTTTATATAGTTAAATATATTTACTCAATATCTCTCCAGGTAATCCATCAATCTCACAAACTACATCTGATGTAAAACCAACGTTAATTAATATTTTTCGAGAGGGGATATTATTTGGATCGATAATTGCCTTTAGTACGTTTACATCTGTCTGCTTCGCTATTTCAATTAATTCTCTTGCAATATAACTACCATATCTTTTTCCCCAGTGCTCTGGCAAAATCATATACCCAATTTCAGCTTCTTTTACATGATCTTCATGCACTGTTACATGTCCAAGGCCGATAAATTCATTTGTTGCACTGTCATAAACTTTATAAGACCCAACCAGTTTATGTTTTTCATTGCGCCTTAACAATTTTTCATAGTCGTTTTGTGCCTCTTCTAGCAGAATAGCACGCTCTGTAATTTGTGCCATCACTCTTTCATTTGATACGAGCTGAAAGTATAGATTAAAATCTGTTGCTTCAAATTTTTTGAAATGTAGTTTATGCATCGGATTCCTCCAAACGAATTTTTAATTGTTCTTCAGAAAAGATAAAACGACAGTTAAATAGTAATCTCTATTTGATTACCTCCCGGATCGCTTATTACACTTTCATAATAGCCATCTCCAGTGAAACGTGGTCCATTTAATAAAGGATAACCTGCTTCTTTTAACGTTTTTGTTAGTTCATTTACACGTTCTTCACTACCAACAGAGAAAGTCATATGTGCATAGCCAGTTATATTTAGGTTAGGCTCGTTTTCTATGCCTTTCTTACGCATAATTTCAAGACGCGCTCCAGATTCGAACGTAATAAAATATGATTCAAATTGTTTTGCTTCGTTATGATATAAAGAGTTTGTTTTGCCGTTGAAATACTTTGTATAAAAAGTACGCATTAATTCTAAATCATTTACCCAAATTGCTATATGTTCGATTTTCATTCGTTTCACCAATCCTATCTTTATGTAAATTTTAAAAAGTATACTCTGTAGTAATTAGCGGAGGTGAACAACACTAATTAGATGTTCACTTTATTAAATTTGCAATCATATTTCAAGAAATAGGAAAAAGCGGATTGTAATAAAAAAGTTTTATTAATGGTATTAGATAATTTTTAAGTCATAACATGCATACAATGTCTAATTAAGTGAATTACGTACGTCAAAATTTCAAATAAGGAGGGGCATTTGTGGGGCAATTTGAACAAATGATGATTGTCGGTATTTCCATGTCTTTTATACTATCTATTATGATATTAGGGTCTACATATTATAACCCTCGCCTTTGGTTAAATGATTATCCGAAAGATATTCAAAAAGTAGTTTTGCCAAAATCGATAAATGAAAAAAAACAAACGTTTTATTTCGGAATTATTTACAATATTATTCTCTTCGGAACACCTTTCATTTCTACATATATACTACATCACCATGTGAAATTATTGTATATTGAGGCTTATTTACATACTTTTGGGATTGTAATGATTTTTAATTTAGTAGATTTATTAATAATCGATTGGCTTATATTTTGCTGGATTACTCCGAGGTTTGTTGTTATTCCTAGTACTGAGGGAATGAAAGGATATAAAGACTATAAGTTTCACTTAAGAGGTGCAATAGCTGGAACGCCATTTTTAGCAATTGTAAGTTTATTTTTGGCAGGAATTGCGACAACTATTTAGTATAAGGAAGAGAGGGACGAAACGTTAATACTTATACTTAAAGGAGTAAATAATGAGCCTTGTGATTAGAAAACTAGAAATAAATGATTTAGACCATTTACCTGAAATTGATGATAGTTTTACAGTGAATGCTCGGTTAGTGCTTTCTGTTTCAAAAATAAATAACCGAATAGAATATACAGTAGAAAACGTACCTAGTTATGAAAAAAGTTATTCAGAAAATCAGTATGATGACGATGAAGAAGAACTAGCTTACAATGAATATATAAATAATTCTAATCAAGTAATTTACATAGCGCTTTTACATAACCAAATCGTAGGAGTTATCATATTGAAAAAGGATTGGAATCGCTATGCATATATAGAAGATATAAAAGTGGATAAAGAATGTCGAGAACTCGGAATTGGTAGAAGGTTAATAGAACAAGCAAAGAAGTGGGCAAAAGAAGGTAATATGCCAGGTATTATGCTTGAAACACAAAATAATAATGTTGCAGCGTGTAAGTTTTATGAGAAGTGTGGATTTGTAATTGGGGGATTAGATTTTCTCGTATATAAAGGGATAAATGAGAAAAATGATGAAGTTGCGATTTATTGGTATTTAAAATTTGCAGCGTAATTATGTTAGTAAAGTTAAAGGCTAGGTGTACCTTATGAGAGAAGTAAGAGAGATCATTCAAACAAGGAAAACAGGAGTAGACGAAATAGATATAAAGGAAACGGAAGAAAAGTTAGGTGCTATTTTCCCAGAGCAATATAGAGACCTTTTCAAATTAGTTAATAACGCTGAAATAGGGGAATGGATACTATATCCTATTAAAGATAGTAGAAATCTAAAAAAAACATGGGATGATATTATTAGACAAAATATTGAAATGAGAGAAGAAGATATACCTGAAAACCTTATTATAATTGGTGATGATGGTTCAGGGGATAAGTTGTGCTTCAAAATAAATAAAGGAGTAATGAGTGATGTAATATATCTTTGGTATCATGAAGATGCAGAGATTGAAGAATATGCCCAGGATTTAAAAGGTTTTATCACAGCAACTACTCAGGAAAATTGAAAAGATTTTATTGATTTAAATGAAGCGAGGATTAAAAATGACAATGGAATTATATGGCGAACATTGGGATGGAATAAAAGGGTATAGAGTAATGGAAGGGAAAGATTCATATAATCATTATTTCGGTGGTCAAGATTGTGAATTACCATTGTGTAAGTTATGCGGTGAGAAAATGCATCAAATTTTTTGTTTTGATTTGAAAGATGAGAGACTTGCTGAACTTAAAAATGATGAAATGAATGTGTTACCATTCGTCTCTTGCTTAAATTGTGCGATGGTGTGGGAGCCGCAATATTTTCAATTAAGTAATGGGGGCAAAACGGTACAAATAATAAAACAAGACAATACGGAAGAGTGGATTATGGAAGCTGAGGATAAGCTACCGGCCAATCTTCCAAAAACTAATGTAAAGCTAACGAATATGAAAAATGAAGATATACCTACTGATGAAGATAGTTACTGGGAAGCTTTTGACTTATTCGGTTCGGAATATGTATGTAGATTGTTAGGACCGCCTTTATATGGTGATGTTCCAGAAGATTTAGGATGTCCAACTTGTTCGAAAGAGATGAAATATGTTGCTACAATTACACAAGATCTTGAGGGACGGGAACTTATTTCAGTAGTTGATTTTCAGTTTGGGGAAATGAATATATATTATTACTTATGTAAAGATTGCTCCTTAATGAAAACCGAAATACAAGGTACATAATAAAGTAAGACTGACATAATGAGTCAGTCTTATTTTTGTTGCGTCACATCATTAACAATCGCATGAAATATGTCTTTTTGCGTGAAATCATCTGTAAAAATAGTTTCTCTATCAACTTCAATTGAATCGTGCGGGTTATACCATTTACTTAATAAATCTTCTCCAAATTCAAGTCTTTTTTCTCTCGTATTATGCCGTCTAATTGTTTCTTCAAGTGATAAATCAAAATAATATGTATAAGCGTTTCCTTCAAAATAATGTATTAATTCTTTTAACATATCACCGTATCTACGACTGTTTAGTATACCTTCTAAAATAACAAATTCACATTTTCCTTTTCCGTACTTCGTAATTTCAAAAATTAAATCGTGAGACAGATTTCCCATTGTGTCGTGAACTTTTAACATATCTCTACGAACTACATCTTGAGAGACTAGTAGTGTTCCTTGCCCGAAATGTTCTTGCAGTTCTTTTGCGATCGTTGTCTTGCCACTTGCGGAGTTTCCTCGAAGAATGATTAATGTTGATTTCAAAGTCTCATCTCCAAATTGTAAGTGTTTTTTAGCGCTTTATGTGGGAAAATCTCTTAGTTGGATAAGTAATAGTTTATGGCATTTGTTCTAGGTTGAACAGTTTAAATTTTATTTGTAAAGATACAGCGAATAGCGAATAGGTAAACTCATCGTAAGTTAAAAGATTGTAATCGACAAATCTTATTTTGCTATAAAACTTTTGTACAGATATGTTGTCAGGGTGAACTGTTAAACGAATTCGCTGACAACATATAAATTATAAAAGTAGAAGTAGTTTTCAATTGTAATGTTTTGTGTATTATTTAGAATTTTTTTACAATTTCACAAAATAAAGTGTATAATCAATGTGATGAAAAATAAAGAGGGGATAAAGTAGGTGGGAGATATAATTACAAAAGGACAGCCTGTATGGAAACGGACATGGTTTGGCTATTTAGAGGCAGTTTTACGTATTTAATTACTATTTATTATTTGTGAAGTCACTACATGGGCACCGCACTTTAGAACGGGTGGAGAATTTTTTAATACAATATTAAACTCTCAATTTTTCACGGAATGGTTCGTACCATATCAAATCCCACAATTTAATGTATTTACAGCGTTTTTTGCGATAACATTACTACCAAATGCGTTAATAGGCGCAATTAAAGATTTAATCTTGAGAAAAAATATAAATAATTAATTAATAAGAGGTACTACATGCTATTTCAAAAAGAAAATTTATCGGTTAGGTACGTAATAAAAAAAGATGCACCTATCATTTCCACATGGTTAACAAACCCAGAAGTTTTACAGTATTACGAAGGACGAGATAATCCGCAATCTGTAGAAAAGGTACTTGCTCATTTTATACATAATCCAAACAGTAATGAAAAAAGATGCTTAGTAGAATTCGACGAAATGCCGATCGGTTACATTCAAATGTATCCAGTTGATTTTGAATGGAAAGCGTTATATGGATATGAAGAATCACAAAATGTATGGGGAATGGACCAATTTATCGGTGAACCACCCTTTTGGGGAAAGGGAATTGGAACAAAACTCATTCAAGCAGCAATTACATACATTATGAAAGAAGAGGGGGCAGAAACAATTGCAATGGACCCTAAAGTAAATAACGAACGTGCGATAAAGTGTTATGAAAAATGCGGATTTAAAAAAGTGAAGATTTTAAAGGAACATGAACTGCATGAGGGGAAATTAGAAGATTGTTGGATGATGGAATATAAACAATTATAATGATTTATGAAAGGGCTTATACAAACAAAGGGAGCTGTGTAAAATGAAAAAAGCATTAATAGTAATTGATGTGCAAGCGGGTATGTATACAGCAGGAATCCCAGTACATAATGGGGAAAAATTTTTAGAAACATTACAAGAACTTATTGGGGAATGTCGTTCAAATGGTATTCCGGTTATTTATGTCCAACATAACGGGCCAAAAGATCATCCATTAGAAAAAGGGACAGCTGGTTGGAAAGTACATGCGGCAATTGCTCCGCAAGAGGATGATAGTATCGTTGAAAAGACGACACCCGATTCGTTTAATAAGACGAAATTGAACAAAGTTTTACAAGAAAAAGGCATTGAGCATGTTATTATTTCAGGAATGCAAACCGAGTACTGTGTTGATACAACAACGCGTAGAGCGTTTAGTGAAGGATATAAAGTAACATTAGTAAGTGATGCCCATAACACGTTTGATACAGATGTATTACGTGCTGAAGATATTGTGAAGCATCATAACGTCGTGTTGGGATCATTTGCAGATGTTATTGCGTTAAAAGATTTAAAAGTAGAAGCGTAAGTAAGTGTTGAAGGAGAAGCTATTCTAAATGGAAATTTGGAACAGCTTCTTTTTATTTTTATCGATTAATCTTAAAAATCGCAAATATAATTTCATTCACCGTAATGATAATGTAAAAAAGGAGCACCACCTTACCAAAAAGGAGCTCCTTCATCAAAACGTTACTTTTTCTTATCTTTATCCAACACATTCTGTTCTTCAGCAAACTCCGTACCATATGCAAATCTGCGATTAATACGAATATTATCGTTGTTATGACGAGTACGTGAATGAGAAAAGCGATGAACAATTACTTCAGATAATGTAAAGACGATGGCAGAAAGGATACTGCCCCAAGCAATTTGCATGTAGTTGTCTAATAAAATATTTCCGAAGATCCAAACGCTTAAATACGTAAGTAAAAAGTTTGTCATAATGGCAGCAGAATCGCCAATTCGATTTAAAATGATTTTATCAACAAACATATAAGAAACGATTGTGACAAATAGACTAAAAGAAATAATTTGGACGAACGTAGCAGGGAAAAATAAAGCTAATCCGATACTAAAAGCGATGATACACGATATAAATTTAATTACTATTACAGTAAAATCATTCAACATTTACACCTCCGATTTATACATAGTTTTACAATAAATTCAGGAGTTCATACATTGGAACTGATTTATTTAGATAAAACTTTTTCATGTTTGAATTTTTGTTTAAATATTAAAAAAACAGAAGAAAAATGTTATAGTAAAATGAGAGCGTATGACATTTTTAGGTAAGGGGGAATCCGGGATGTGGATAACTTCAGAAGTAGAAATTCCAGATGAGTTAATCGATCACCTTGAACAAGGGAAGTTAGTATTATTCGTTGGAGCAGGAGTTTCTATGAAGGGGAAATCAAACTTACCGAATTTCGATGATTTAGTTGATGAAATTTCGAAAGCTTTATATGTCGAAAAGCGTGAGATGACAGAACCCCACGATTATTATCTTGGTAAAATTGCGAAAACGAAAGATGTGCATCAAGTTGCAAGAGATCTCGTTAATATAGATAAATCAAAACCAAACCCATTACACTATGCTATTCCAAGGCTGTTCCCAGTAGATACGGATGTTCGTATTGTAACGACAAACTTTGATCAACATTTTACATCTGTAATTGCTGAAATGAAAAGAGAGCTGAATATTTATTATGCGCCAGCTTTACCGACAGGGAGAGCGTTTAAAGGATTGGCTTACATACATGGAAATATAGAACAGGAGAAAGAAGCTTTAATTTTAACAGATGGTGATTTTGGAAGGGCTTACTTAACAGAAGGTTGGGCGAGACGATTTTTAGTTGATTTATTTTCTAATTACACCGTTTTATTCGTTGGTTATAGTCATAATGACCCAGTAATGAAATATTTAGCAACAGGTTTACCACCGAGTACAAGGCGTTATGCTTTCGTCGCACAAGGTGATAATACATACCACTGGGAACATTTAGGAATAAGACCGATTGTGTATCCGAATAAAGCTAATAATCACCAGTCACTTGTGAAAGCGGTGAAACGATGGGCGGAATTAATGGGTGATAATTATATTACGAAAAGAATGCGTATTCGTGATATTGTAACCGTTCCTCCATCAGTAGAACAGGAGCAATTATCCTATATAAAACAATCAATAAAAAAAATCGAAACAGTTCGGTACTTTGTTGAATTTGCTCGTGATTATGAGTGGGTGGAATGGCTTGAAGCAGAGGGGAAACTAAGAAATTTATTTCAGCTTACAGCAAATTATGATGAAGTAGATGAATTAATTGCAGAATGGTTAGTGGAGCAATTCCTTTTTACTCATCAAAAAGAACTATTTCAATTGATTTTTAAAAATCATTCTAAAATATCCCCGTTATTGTGGCGAATAATTTGTACTTACTTGAACGAAACGAAAGAAACGATGGATCCTTTGTTGTTTGCAAAATGGACATTGCTTATATTAGAAACGGCAGAAAAAGATAGTAGCTCTATTGAAATGATTTCATACTTACTGCAAAAATGTTCTTTCCCAGAGCATAAAGAAATTGCTTTATTGTTACTAACGTTTATTTTAGATGGAAAACTTAAATTGAAGCGTGTAAGAAAATGGGGAAATGATACGCAAGAATCAATTGAACTAGAGGAATCGAGTCGTTTACCGGTGTCTAAATTTTCTCATGTGGAGCTAATTTGGAATGATAAGATGAGACCGCATATTACTTATTACGCAGTTCCCATCATGATGATGGGATTAGAAAAGATTCGCCTGTTGTCATTAAGACAAACAGCACTGAAAAAAAGAAATAAGGATAATGTGGAGAGAGAGTTTTATCAAAATGACCTCGCATTTTTAATTCAAATTGTAAAAGAGTGTCTTACATATTTATGTGAAAACAATGAGAAAAAAGCGGATTATTATATTACAGAAATGATAGGAACAGATAGTATACTTCAAAAGCGAATCGCGATTGAAGCGATGAATAAAAATGTGTTCGTTACTGCGGATGTCAAATTGAAGTGGTTACTACATGAAGGCCTTCTGTTAGATTTCACATATAAACATGAAGTGTTTCAACTGTTAAAGAATTATTATGCAGATGCTTTAGAAGAAACAAAAGAAGAAGTGATTCAAACTGTATTAGAACATCTTGCAGAAGAGAGGGCGTTTGATGCTTGTCTCGTATTAGATTCATTATTTGCATGCGATGCGAATAGTCGAAGCACGATAGAAGGATATGAATTAATGAAACAGAAGCACCCTCATTTTTCTTCTGATCGATACAGTGTTCCGAAGAAAGAATCTATTGAACAAAGCATTACTTGTAATGTAACAGCTGATGGATTACTACAGCTGAAAGACGATGAAATAATGAAGCAAGTTCTGCAGTTTTCTCAAGATGGTGTTTTTGAGCAACGCCATTTTTTAGAGATGTTATCAAAAGCATGTAAATTGAATGTAGAGTGGAGTATTTCGTTTGCTTATCAACTAGTAGGCGTACATGAAATTAGTAATGAAGTTTGGTTTGTTTGTATTAGAGAATGGCGAAATAATAGGAATTTAACGAGTGAGCAAATTCAAAGGATTATTCCGTTATTGCAGAAGTTTTCTCGAAATACTACTTTTCATTGGCTAATTAGTAGTTTTCTATATGAAATTAGCAATCGATTAGAAGAGCTAGAAGAAAATAGTATACGGGTTGTAAAGCGCTTTGCTTTTTCAGTATTTCCACAAGTTATGAAAGGGGAAACAGATTTTAAAATTGGAAAACAAGAGTTTTACAATGAGTCTATACAGCATCCTGTTGGGAAGATGACAGCTGTATTACTAAAACTGTTAGCGTATGATCACTTATATGATCGCAATGTGTATGAATATTTATTTTTATTTGAGGAACAGGTAAGGGTTACTTCGGAAAGAACGAACTTTATGTTAACTCGTTTAACAGCAGATATTACGTTTTTATACCATATTGAGAAGCAATGGTGTCGAAAATATTTATTACCTTACTTAGATTTAAAGAAAGAAAATGAGCTGACCAAATATGCGTGGGCGGGATTATGTTATACGCAAATTAATTTACCTCTATTTACAGAAATAAAGAGATATATTAAATATGCGGTAGAACATTTAGAGGTGCTGCACCCGTATACGAGAGAAGCGTTTTTAAAATGGCTTAGCTTTGTATTTATTAAATGTGTACTGTATTGGGAGCAAAAAACAGATTGGTTATACCCACTCTTAATGCAAGTAAACGAAAATAATAAAATTAAATTTATGCAGTATGTATGCTACTACGTAAAAACGTTAAGCGGAAAAGAACAACAAAAATTTTGGACAGCATGGCTAAGTGTATTTTTAAGAGAACGTCCGAAAATGGGTGTAATAACTACGAGAGAATATATGATGCTTTTACGTATTGTATTATGTATGGATGAAATTTTAGAAAAAGGACTTTGTATTATATCAAGTAAATTTCTAGGTGTAGAAGGGCAATGCAATCAAGAGGAAATGAAACAGTTATTTACTGAGATGCTTGAAAAGAAGAATGGCATGAAAGAATATAAAGGGCTTTATGCAAATGTCTTTTTTATTTTACTTCAAACACGTCAAGAAGCTGATTTACTTGAGAAGGAAATCATACAAATAAAAGAACAATTAACCCAGTATGGAGTAGAAAAACACGTATTAAAATTAATTGAAAATGAGATGATTCGTATCGGAATAGTAATGGAGAATTTGCACGAAGAATTCTAGGGTGAAAGCGGAATTTTAAAAAAATAAATAAAAAGTTGTTGACAGTGTTTTAAAAAGCGTTCTATAATACGAATCATACTTATTCAATTTCAAAAACATTTGAATAAACAAAGTGCAATGAAGAGATCACAGTAGTGGTTAGTCTTACTGTAACAGAGAGCTGGTGGTTGGTGTGAACCAGTACAGGGATAATCATGAATTACAGTCTTGGAGCATCTTTTTCGTAGTAAAGATACAATTGTCTTTATGAAGAAAGAGCGGTCAAATGATCGTTAACAGTGAAGAGAGGTAGACGGAAATTTAGTCTACAACTAGGGTGGTACCGCGATAAATATCGTCCCTACTGATTTATTCAGTAGGGACTTTTTGTATTTTGACGGTCCAACTTGAAAATATAATAAACATGCGTTGAAAGGAAAAGCAGTAGTTGTTGTTTCCCTGTAACAGAGAGCTGGTGGTTGGTGCGAACCAGTACAAAAACAAGAGCGAATTACAGTCCTGGAGCATCTTTTTCGTAGTAAAGATATGTATCTTTATGAAGGGAAAGACGGTCACATTGATCGTTAACAATGAAGAGAGGTAGACGACAGTTGTCTACAACTAGGGTGGTACCGCGATAAATATCGTCCCTACTGATTGAATCAGTAGGGCTTTTTTGTACAAAAAAGTGGCTTATTAACTAGTAGTTAGTGTCTTTATGGTAATTATTAGTTTAAAATAAGAAGAGGTATCGATTCCACTTTAAATTTGTATAATTAACCAGTTCAGAAAATAGAGAATTTTTTATTCTCTTACTATACTTTTAAAACATTAGAGGAGGATTTCCAAATGGCAAATCACGAATTAGATCAATTACGTAAACAGGTAGATGAAATTAACTTACAACTATTACACCTTTTAAACAAACGCGGTGAAATCGTTCAAAAAATCGGGGAGCAAAAACAAGTACAAGGTACGAAACGTTTTGATCCAGTACGTGAGCGTGAAGTACTGGATATGATCGCAGAGCATAACGAAGGACCATTCGAAACGTCAACAGTTCAACATATTTTCAAAACGATTTTCAAAGCAAGCTTAGAATTACAAGAAGATGATAACCGTAAAGCGTTACTAGTATCACGTAAAAAGAAAAAAGAAAATACAATCGTTAATGTGAAAGGCGAATTGATTGGAAACGGAACACAAACGTTCATTATGGGACCTTGTGCAGTAGAAAGCTTAGAGCAAGTTCGCCAAGTAGGGCAAGCGATGAAAGATCAAGGGCTAAAATTAATGCGCGGTGGTGCTTTCAAACCGAGAACATCTCCATACGATTTCCAAGGTTTAGGAGTAGAAGGATTACAAATTTTACGCCAAGTAGCAGATGAGTTCGACTTAGCGATTATTAGTGAAATTTTAAATCCGAACGATGTTGAAATGGCGCTAGACTACGTTGATGTAATTCAAGTTGGAGCACGTAACATGCAAAACTTCGATTTACTACGAGCTGTAGGTAAGGTTAACAAGCCAGTATTACTAAAACGTGGATTAGCAGCAACAATTGATGAGTTCATTAACGCAGCGGAATACATTATTGCGCAAGGTAATGACCAAATTATTCTTTGTGAGCGCGGTATCCGCACATACGAAAGAGCGACACGTAACACATTAGATATTTCAGCAGTTCCGATTTTAAAGAAAGAAACACATTTACCAGTTATCGTTGACGTAACACATTCAACTGGACGTAGAGATTTACTATTACCAACAGCGAAAGCAGCACTTGCTATTGGAGCAGATGCAGTAATGGCGGAAGTACATCCAGACCCAGCAGTTGCTTTATCAGATTCTGCGCAACAAATGGATATTCCGGAATTCCATAGATTCATGGATGAATTAAAAGGTTTCAAAAATAAATTATCTTAATTCCATATCATATATGCGCTGAAGAGGAAACAGTAGTGCTTATCTCACTGTTAAAGAGAGCTGATGGCCGGTGTGAATCAGTACAAAGGTAAGCATGAATTACAGCCTTGGAGCATCTTTCCCGCCAATTTGTGGAGGGGAAGACGGTCAAACGATCGTTAAAGAAGAAGAGAGGTAGACGATAGTTGTCTACAACTAGGGTGGTACCGCGATAAACATCGTCCCTACTGAGCGCTCAGTAGGGACTTTTTTGTACAAAAAAATAGTAAAGGGGCAAAAGAAATGAGATACATTACAGCTGGAGAATCACATGGTCCGCAGTTAACAGTTATTTTAGAAGGTGTACCGGCAGGTTTAACATTAACAGCGGAACATATTAATAAGGAATTATTAAGAAGACAAAAAGGACATGGGCGCGGAAGACGCATGCAAATTGAAACAGATACAGTTGAAATTGTAAGTGGTGTTCGTCACGGGATGACACTTGGCTCACCGATTACGTTAATCGTAAAAAATGATGATTTCAAACATTGGACGAAAGTAATGGGTGCAGACCCGATTTCAGAGCAAGAAAGTAAAGAAATGAAACGCACAATTACAAAACCACGTCCAGGACATGCAGATTTAAACGGAGCTATTAAATACGGTCATCGTGATATAAGAAACGTATTAGAGCGCTCATCTGCAAGAGAAACGACAGTTCGTGTAGCTGCTGGAGCAGTTGCGAAACAAATTTTGAAAGAGTTAGGTGTGGAAATTGCAGGGCATGTGCTTGAAATTGGTGGGGTGCAAGCGAAGCATATTTCCAACTTATCAATTGAAGAGATTCAAACGATAACTGAAAATTCACCTGTTCGATGTTTAGATAAAGAAGTAGAACAAGAGATGATGGATGCGATCGATAATGCAAAAAGTAGTGGAGATTCAATCGGTGGTATTGTCGAAGTCATTGCAGAAGGTATGCCAATTGGTGTTGGTAGTTACGTTCATTACGATCGTAAATTAGATGCAAAACTCGCTGGTGCTATTATGAGTATTAATGCATTTAAAGGTGCTGAAATTGGTGTTGGTTTTGAAGCGGCAAGACAGCCAGGAAGTAAAGTGCACGATGAAATCCTTTGGGATGAAGAAAAAGGATACACGAGAAAAACGAATAATGCCGGCGGTTTAGAAGGTGGTATGACAACGGGAATGCCGATTGTTGTAAGAGGTGTTATGAAGCCGATTCCTACATTATACAAACCGTTAGCAAGCGTTGATATTGATACGAAAGAAGCATTCCAAGCGAGTATTGAAAGATCTGATAGTTGCGCAGTACCAGCAGCAGGTGTAGTAGCTGAATCTGTTGTGGCATGGGAACTTGCAGATGCACTAGTCGAACAATTCGGAAAAGATCGTATGGAATTATTAAAGCAAAACATTACAGAACATAACAAATACGCAAAAGAATTTTAAAAAAGGTGGGTTTAACATGCAAGTAAAAGATCAACTATCATCCTTACAACCATATAAACCAGGTAAATCACCAGAACAAATGAAAGAAGTGTACGGAGATCATTCGTTTGTGAAATTAGCATCAAATGAAAATCCATTCGGTTGTTCGCCACGAGTGTTAGAAGAGTTGCAAAAATCGTGGTTAGAACATGCTTTATATCCTGACGGAGGTGCTACAACGCTCCGTCAAACAATTGCAGAGAAATTACAAGTTCAAATGGAACAAATACTTTGCGGTAGTGGTTTAGATGAGGTCATTCAAATAATAAGTCGCGCCGTACTTCGAGCTGGAGATAACATCGTAACGGCAGGTGCAACATTCCCACAGTACCGTCATCATGCAATTATTGAAGGTTGTGAAGTGAAAGAAGTTGCTTTAAATAACGGTGTATACGACTTAGATGAAATTTCGTCAGCAGTTGATAACAATACGAAAATCATTTGGCTTTGTAATCCGAACAACCCTACAGGCACATATGTGAATGAGCAAAAATTGACTCAGTTCATTGAAAGCATTAGTGAAAATACGTTAATTGTCATTGATGAAGCGTACTATGAATACGTAACAGCAAAAGATTTCCCTGAGACATTACCGCTTCTAGAAAAACATAACAACATTCTTGTACTTAGAACGTTTTCTAAAGCGTACGGATTAGCATCTTTCCGCGTTGGTTATGCGATTGGACAGGAAGAGTTAATCGAGAAATTAAATGTCGTACGTTTGCCATTTAACGTATCTTCATTAGCGCAAAAAGCAGCAACGATTGCTTTTAACGATGAAGCGTTTATTGAAGAAATTGTACGTGTTAATACAGAGGGAATACAACAATACGAAAGTTTTTGTAAGGAAAACGAATTTCCATTTTATCCGTCACAAACAAACTTCATCTTCTTACCGGTAGAGAATGGTGGAGAGATTTATGAAGCTTGTGCACACGCAGGGTTTATTATTCGTCCGTTCCCGAATGGTGTCCGTATTACAGTCGGCACAAGGGAGCAAAATGAAGGAGTGATTTCAGTGTTAAAACAACACTTTGAAAATAAGAAAAATAAGTCTCGAGATGAGGCAAATGTGTAAAAAGGTTGTATTAATTGGAACAGGCTTAATAGGAGGTTCTCTCGCATTAGCAATTAAGAAAGAGCACGATGTAACGATAACAGGTTATGACATATTTCAAGAGCAAGTAGAGCGTGCGAAAGAATTACACGTAGTAGATGAAGTAGCAGTAGATTTACAGCGTGCATGTGAAGAGGCACATTTAATTGTTTTTGCTTCTCCAGTTGAAGAAACGAAGAAGTTATTACACAAATTAGCGTCATTTCGTTTACGAGAAGATGTGATAGTGACCGATGTTGGTAGTACAAAAGGAACAATTATGAACGAAGCGGAAGCTTTATTTTCAAAGGAAATTTCTTTCATTGGTGGACATCCGATGGCAGGTTCTCATAAAACTGGGGTTGAAAGTGCAAAAGCACATTTATTTGAAAATGCATTTTACATTTTAACACCGATGAACCATGTGCCAAATGAACAAGTGGAAGAACTAAAAGGTTGGTTAAAGGGAACGGGGTCTCATTTTCTCGTTTTAAATACAGAAGAGCATGATTATGTAACAGGAATCGTTAGTCATTTTCCGCATCTTATCGCAGCAGGGTTAGTCAAGCAAGTGGAGAAACATGCAGGAGATAATCCGCTCATTCATCAGCTAGCTGCTGGCGGATTTAAAGACATTACACGCATTGCATCTAGTAGCCCGAAAATGTGGAGTGATATTGTAAAGCAAAATCGTGAGCATTTAATGGTATTATTAAAAGAGTGGATCTCTGAAATGGAAGAATTATATGATACTGTTTCTACTGGAGATGCAGGCGAGATTCAAAACTATTTTGCAGATGCGAAAGAATACCGTGATTCTTTACCAGTACGAAAAAGAGGGGCAATTCCTGCCTATCACGACTTATACGTCGATGTTTTAGATAAAGTAGGGGCATTGGCTCATATTACGAGTATTTTGGCGCGTGAAGAAATTAGTATTACGAACTTGCAAATATTAGAAGCGCGAGAAGGATTGCTTGGCGTATTACGCATTAGCTTCCAAAGAGAAGAAGATCGTATGAAAGCGAAACTAGCGCTTGGAGAAGAAGAATACCAAACTTATGAAACAATTTAAATGAGAAGGTGAAAACGTGAAAGAAAGAACGATACAACCTATAAATAGCGGATTGAACGGCAACATTACAATTCCAGGTGATAAGTCCATTTCACATCGTGCTGTTATGTTCGGCGCAATTGCAGAAGGAAAAACGACAATTAAAGGTTTCTTGCCCGGTGCAGACTGTTTAAGTACGATTTCGTGCTTTAAGGAAATGGGAGTAGAAATCACGCAAAATGGTGATGAAGTAACTGTAGTTGGAAAAGGAATTGAAGGCTTACAAGAACCGAAAGCTGTATTAGATGTTGGTAATTCTGGTACAACGATACGATTAATGTCAGGAATATTAGCAAATACACCATTTTTCTCTTGCGTACAAGGTGATGCGTCTATCGCAAAAAGACCGATGAAACGTGTTACAAATCCATTAAAACAAATGGGCGCAAAAATTGATGGCCGAGAAGAAGGAACGTTTACGCCGCTCACAATACGTGGCGGAGATTTAAAAGCAATTGAGTATATTTCTCCTGTTGCAAGTGCACAAGTAAAGTCAGCTATTTTACTTGCAGGTCTTCGGGCAGAAGGTGTAACAGCTGTTACAGAACCACATATTTCGCGTGATCACACGGAAAGAATGCTTGAAGCATTCGGTGTTAACGTAACTCGTGAGGGAAAAACAGTGAAACTTGCAGGTGGACAGAAGTTAACAGCGACAGACGTTCAAGTACCAGGTGACGTATCATCAGCAGCATTTTTCTTAGTAGCGGGAGCAATTATTCCAAATAGTAAACTAGTATTACAAAATGTAGGAATGAATCCAACTCGTACAGGTATTATTGATGTTTTAGAGACAATGGGTGCTACATTTACTGTAGAGCCGATTAACGAAGGGGCATCAGAACCAGCTGCAAACATTACGATTGAAACATCTTCATTAAAAGGAATTGAAATTGGTGGGGATATTATTCCAAGACTAATCGATGAAATTCCAGTTATCGCTTTAGCGGCAACACAAGCAGAAGGTATTACAGTTATTAAAGATGCACACGAGTTAAAAGTAAAAGAAACGAACCGTATTGATACAGTCGTTGCGGAGTTAACGAAACTAGGAGCTCGCATAGAAGCAACTGATGATGGCATGATTATATACGGAAAATCAGCTCTAAAAGGCAGTACAGTAAATAGTTACGGTGATCACCGCATCGGAATGATGCTTGCGATTGCTGGCTGTCTAGCAGAGGGAAAAACAACAATTGAAGATGCAGAAGCAGTAGGTGTATCATACCCTACATTCTTTGAAGAACTTCAAAAGTTAGCAAAATAAGGTGATGAGAAGCAGATACATTATGTATCTGCTTTTTTATGTTAGTTGTTGTAAAATCGATATTTTTTGTTGAAACGTCTGTGTAATTTCACTTACAGAACTACAATAGTAAGAATTATGATACAATTCAATCAGGGAATGGAGGAGAATTATATGAATGTCATACAATTACAAGAAGATAAATTTAGAGAAGCATTACGTTTATCAGAATACGCTTTTCAATATAAAGTAAATGAGGAACGATTGCAGCAGCAAATCACTCGAATGAAAGAAAGTCATGAAATATACGGCATTATGGAAGGGGAAGACTTAGCAGCAAAACTACATCTTATTCCATTTCATATATACATAGGAAAAGAAACATTTAAAATGGGCGGCGTTGCAGGGGTAGCGACGTATCCTGAGTATAGAAGAAGTGGGTATGTAAAAGAGCTACTTCAGCATTCTCTTCAAACGATGAAAAAAGATGGATATACAGTATCGATGTTACATCCATTTTCTGTTTCATTTTACCGTAAATACGGCTGGGAACTTTGTGCGGATCTTCTCGTATGTCATATGACTAAGAGCGATTTAGTTATGAAAAAACAAGTAAATGGCACCGTGAAACGTTTCAATAAGGAAAATCATCCAGAAGAAGTCGAGAAGCTATATGAAACCTTTGCAGAACGTGTTTCAGGTATGTTAGTTCGAGAGAAGAACTGGTGGTTACAAGTAGTTTATGATGATTTAGCATTAGCGATTTACTATGATGAAAATAAAACGGCAGCTGGTTACATGTTATATAAAATAGAAAACTATAAAATGACAGTAGAAGAATTTGTACCACTGCATAATGAAGCACGAAATGGTCTGTGGAACTTTATTTGCCAGCATGATTCTATGATTAAAGAACTTGAAATGACAGTAAGTGAAAACGAACCGTTGTTATATACATTGCAAGAGCCACGCGTGAAGACAGAAGTGAAACCATATTTTATGGGCAGAATTGTAGATGTAGAGCAGTTCTTAAAACAATATGAATTTAACTGGAACGATGTACAGCAAGAAGTGATCTTACATATTACAGATTCATTTGCTCCGTGGAATAACGTAGTAGTGAGACTTGCAAATCATGAATTAACAATTGTAGAAGAAGCAACGGAAAAAGGAATCAAACTGGATATAAATGCACTATCGACAATAATGTTTGGATACAAACGTCCATTAGAACTAAACGAACTTGAATTAATTAGCGGAAGCGAAGAGGCAATGCGGTCATTTGAGAATTTAGTACCAGTGCGTAAGCCGTTTATTTATGATTTCTTTTAATTAATACACTGTGCAATGTGTCATTAAAAAAGTACTATAATGAAAAACAGTTATTATAGTACTTTTCTATTAATAGAATGAAAGCATTATTTTAGGAGGGGAAATAGAATGATTAGGCAAGCTGTAGGCGCAATCATATTCCAAAATAGTGAATTTTTATTGGTACATAAGGTAAAAATAAGCGATATAGAAGGAGAATACAATTTGTCAAAGGGGGAGTGGGATTTTCCTAAAGGCGGATTAAAACATACAGATAATGACTTAGAAAGTGCTATATTGAGAGAGCTTGAAGAAGAAACCGGTTCAAAAAAGTTTATAGTTATGAAACAAATGGAAGATAAAATTTGCTTTGAGTTTCCTGAAGAATTAAAAGTGAAAACTGGATTTGAAAAACAAGAAACAACTATGTTTTATGTAGAATATATAGGTGATAGAACAGATTTGAATCCAAAAGATAATGAAATAAGTCAAGTTCAATTTTTTAAAACACAAGATATATTGAGCATTTTAAGTCACGATGATACAAAGAATTTTTTTGAAGTGTTAATTCAAAAAATGCATTGAAATCTAAGTGAGTGTGTTATTTGAAAATGCTACATTTGCGTAGTCACACACTTGACTTTTAATCCATCTAATTTATAATTAAAAACGGAATGAATTTTCATTCCTGAAAATTGAGGTGAGAAAAATGGCTAAAAATAAACAAGAAGACATTTTTGAAGCAGCTATACAACTATTCGCAGAGCGTGGTTACGATGGTACGACAATTCCGATGATCGCTGAAAAAGCCAATGTCGGCGCTGGTACGATTTATCGCTATTTTGAAAATAAAGAGGCACTCGTTAACTCATTATTTTCAAAAAGTATGTTGCAACTATCTGAAATGATAAAAACAGATTTTCCTGTTGAAGCAAATATTCGTGAACAGTTTAGTCATACGTACAACCGTTTATTTGAATTTGCGAGAAACAATGTGGATGCTTTTCTTTTTACAAATTCTCACTGTGATAGTTATTTTCTTGATGAACAGAGTAAGAAAATATTTGACGATTTTATAGGCTTCTTTATGAATATTATAGAAGATGGAATCGCAAAAGGGTTTCTCCGTCCATTGCCTCCAGTTGCATTAATTATCATTGTATACCAACCGCTAGAAAAATTAACTAAAGTAATGGCAACGGGGCAATTAGAATACTCAAAAGAATTAGTAAAAGAATTGGAAGAAAGCTCTTGGAATGCTATTAGAATCATTTGATTCTATAGCTTTATAAGGACAGGAATGAACATTCATTCCGTTAAAGGTAATTTAATAGAGTGATAGGAATGAATGTTCATTCCGAACTTAACATGAAACGCTAAAAACGGGAGATGATTCAAATGAGCAAGTTAAAAAGTTGGAGAAGTTTATCTTTTCTATTATGGATAGTTATTACTATTACAATGGTCGTAACGATGCCTAATATGGATAAACTAGTGAAGGAAAAAGGGAAAATTACAATCCCTAATACAGAACAAAGCAGTATTGCTGACAAGATGATCAAAGAAATGGATAAAGAAGGAGTTGAAAAATACGAAGTTATCGCCGTATTTAATAGTGACAATAAAACAGCTTTAACTACTGAGCAAAAAGAGGAAATAACAAAAACAATCAACGCTTTGCAAAATGAAAAAGAGCAATTAGGAATTAAGGAAGTTGTTTCACATTTAGATAATAAAGAATTGGAGAAACAATTAGTTTCTAAAGATAATACGACTATTTTAACGCAAATATCAATAGATAAAAAGCATGGTGAAATATCAAAAGTTGCAAATAATCTTCATAAAAAAGTGCAAACGAAAGGAGTAAAAACGTACTTAACAGGAAGTGACTTAATAGCGGGTGATTTTCTTACATCCTCTCAAGAGGGAGTGAAAAAGACTGAAGTTATTTCAATTATTTTCATTCTTATAGTATTAATCATTGTATTCCGTTCACCAATTGTTCCAATTGTTTCTCTTCTTACAGTTGGTATATCGTATTTAGTTTCAATGGGTATTATTGCTCATCTTGTAGATCAATTTAATTTTCCGTTTTCTAACTTTACGCAAGTGTTTGTAGTTGTCGTACTGTTTGGAGTAGGAACAGATTACAACATTTTATTATATACGAGGTTTAAAGAAGAATTAAGTAAACAAGAAAATGCATTTTTGGCCACGAAAGAAACATTTAAATCGGCAGGTAAAACCGTTTTATATAGCGGGATAGCGGTGCTAATTGGTTTTGCATCACTTGCTTTAGCGAGTTTTAAATTATATCAATCTACTTCAGTGGTAGCAATTGGTGTTTTAGTATTACTACTCGTAATAACCACTTTAAATCCATTTTTTATGGTGCTTTTAGGAAAAGGAATGTTTTATCCAGTTAAAACATTTAAAGGTCATGAGGATAGCCGTTTATGGGGATTCTTTGCTAAAAATTCAGTAGCAAGACCATTTGTTGCTTTAATCATCGTATTCGTGATATCGATTCCTTTCGTATTAAAATACTCTAATACACTGAATTACAATGATTTGTTTGAAGTGGATAATAAGTATGAATCAAAAATGGGTATTAATGTGATAGAAGAACATTTTCCACCAGGATTTTCTTCACCAAGTACGTTAGTGATTCAATCTAACAAAAAATTAGATGAAGGAACGTCTCTACAAACTTTAGATGAATTAACTGATAAAATTTCGAAAGTTAAAGGTGTTTCAGAAGTATATGCACCGACGCGTCCAACTGGTGATAAGATAAAAGAATTATATTTAAATAAACAAGCGGGAGAACTAAATACTGGTTTAGGCGATGCCAATGGTGGCATAAAGGAAATTAATGATGGCTTAACGGATGCGAAAGATAAAATGGGTAGTAATGACTCAAATAGTCTTGCAAATGTTCAAAAGTTAATTGATGGAACGAACGAAGCGAAAAATGGAGTATCAGCATTAGGAACAGCTTTAAATCAATTATCCATTGGCATAAACGAAGGTGCACAAGGAGCGCAGCAAATTGAGAGTGGGTTAACTTCAGTAAATGAAAATATAAATGTCCTATCGGGTGCAACGTCACAGCTTCATGCTGGTTATGCACAGTTAGAAAAGGGTTTAAGTTCTTACGATCAATACTTCGGAAGTATTTCTCAAGCGATTGACGGTGCGAAAAAAGGATATGAACAAATTGAAGTGTTAATGACTAATTTCATTCAAACGAAACCAGAAGTAGCAAATGATCCTAATGTACAGCAAACGATAGGAATTGCGAAGGAAGCTCAAAAGCAATTAAGTGGACTTTCAAAAGAATTAAATCAATTAGCAGTGCAACATAAAGCTGCGGTGAATTCATTTAAAGAAGCGAATCAATCATTACTGAAAGTAGATAACGGCATAAAGGAAATGAATAATGGCGTTACCAAGTTACAAAAAGGAGCTGCCGGACTAAAAACTGGATTAAACGAAGGAGCTACAGGTTCAAAACAAATTGCAAACAAATCATCTGAGCTACAATCCGGCTTAACAAAAATAAATGATGGGCAAGGGCAGCTTTTAACTGGATTGAAAGACCTGCAAGAAAAGATGGGGCAATTACAATCCGGCTTATCTAAAAGTACAGAAGGGCTTGGAAAAGTAAGTAACGGCCTAGGGGATGCTCAGAAATATTTAGGCGAGCTTAATGAGTCAAAAAGCTCTGAGAAATTTTATATTCCTAAAGAAGTGTTAGCGGGAGAAGATTTCCAAAAAGCATTGAATACGTACATGTCACATGATAGAAAGACTGCTAAAATGACAATCATTTTAGACGTAAATCCGTATTCAAAAGAAGCGATGCCAATCATTCAAGAAATTAATAAAACGATAGATGGTACGCTAAATGGTACTGAATTAAAAACGGCGAAAAAAGCGATCGGCGGGACAACAGCTAGAAATGTTGATTTAAAAGAAGTAACCGGGCAAGATTTCTTGCGTACAGCTACGATTATGTTGATTGGAATTGCGATTGTATTAATCGTAATTACACGCTCATTACTAAACACAATATTTATTATTGGCTCATTACTATTAGCGTACTTTGCATCACTTGGTATAAGCGAACAAATTAGTGCACATGTATTACATGTAGATTTATTAAGCTGGAATGTTCCATTCTTTAGCTTCATTATGATTGTCGCTTTAGGAGTGGATTATAGTATTTTCGTAATGATGCGCTATAACGAGATAGAAGGGGATTCGGTAACGAAAATTGTAACTGCATCTCGTCATATAGGAGGAGTTGTATTATCAGCGGCGCTAATTTTAGGCGGGACATTTGCCGCATTAATTCCATCAGGTGTATTGACACTTATACAAGTAGCATCAGTTGTTGGCGTTGCACTATTACTATTAGCTTTAATCGTGATACCGATATTGTTACCTGCTTTAATAGGATTAACGAGTAAATTGAAGAGTTATAAAGAGAAAATAATAAATACGAAATAAGAAAAAACTGTAGGGAATGTTTTCCCTACAGTTTTTTCTGTATATAAAAATTAAAAATAGGAAATTAATCCAATGTATTACAGAGTGAGAATCGATAAAAACTATCCGATTTCATTGTAGAAAGGTAATCAACCGTTGCTATTCATCCAGCTTCTACTATATAATAGCTATAGTCTACAATAATTGAGTCGTAATATGCGATTTTTTAAGACAATCGGTGAGAAAACGCTGAAATAAGCGGTATTAGTAGGAGGACACAAATGATTACAGTAAGTAACGTTAGTTTGCGTTTCGCGGATCGCAAATTATTTGAAGATGTTAACATAAAATTCACGCCAGGTAACTGCTACGGTTTAATCGGAGCAAACGGTGCTGGTAAATCTACATTCCTAAAGATTTTATCTGGAGAAATTGAACCATCAACAGGTGACATACATATTACGCCAGGTGAGCGTCTAGCAGTATTAAAACAGAACCACTTCGAATATGAAGAGTTCCCAGTATTAGAAACAGTAATTATGGGTCACACGCAACTTTACAAAGTAATGCAAGAGAAAAATGCTATTTACATGAAAGAAGACTTTAGTGATGAAGATGGAATGCGCGCTGCTGAACTTGAAGGTGAGTTCGCTGAGCTTAACGGTTGGGAAGCTGAGTCAGAAGCTGCAATTCTTCTTAAAGGTTTAGGTATTGGTGAAGACCTTCATGATAAGAAATTGTCAGAATTAACTGGGGCAGAGAAAGTAAAAGTATTACTTGCTCAAGCTTTATTCGGTCAACCTGACATTCTATTATTAGATGAGCCTACCAACCACTTGGACTTAAAAGCGATTCAATGGTTAGAAAACTTCTTAATGAACTTTGAAAACACAGTTATCGTAGTATCCCATGACCGTCACTTCTTAAATAAAGTATGTACGCACATGGCTGACCTTGATTTCGGTAAAATTCAACTTTATGTTGGTAACTATGACTTCTGGTATGAGTCAAGCCAATTAGCTTTAAAATTAACACAAGATGCTAATAAGAAAAAAGAAGAGAAAGTAAAAGAGTTACAAA
>Ga0102589_1001315_pt1 | contig 35087 bp, 26 predicted proteins | sample AraplaMF_Col_mLB_FD_76858 | JGI IMG/M metagenome (GOLD analysis project Ga0102589, IMG submission 76858) | Arabidopsis root microbial communities from the University of North Carolina, USA - plate scrape MF_Col_mLB | ecosystem: Host-associated > Plants > Roots > Endosphere | place: USA...
GACGACAACGTGGTTCATATGATTCTGATGCGCCAACTAAAATAATTGGATCATCAAAAGAAGCTGGTTCCCCATTGATTAAACGTTGCGTACGACTTGCAGGAGATCCGCATTCAGCACATACTGCTTGCAGTTTTGTTACATGCTCCGCAATTGCCATAAGCTGAGGAACTTGTCCAAATGGTAGACCACGGAAATCTTGGTCTAAACCGGCAACAATTACACGATAGCCGCGGCTTGCCAATTCTTGCACCACTTCCACAATGTCCCCATCAAAAAATTGTACTTCATCAATTGCTATAACATCAATATCCTCCGTTACGTGTTCAAATACCTCCTTTGAAGCCGCAACAGGAACTGCTCTTACTTTCAATCCATTATGCGACACAACGTCTTCTTCACTATAACGATTATCAATACACGGTTTAAAGACTATCGCATTTTGCTTTGCAAATTGCGTACGGCGCACACGGCGGATGAGTTCTTCTGATTTCCCGGAGAACATGCTTCCACAAATCACTTCAAGCCAACCGTGTTGATTTATTACGTACATAAAAGCCCCTCCGTTCACCTATATGAATCCATTTTGATTTTCTGACATATAAATTGGCCAGATGCCCTCGCCACCTAAAAAAGATGGTTTTATGTCGTTTTTTCATTTGGATTTATATGCTTATTCTCACTTTAAGTAGGTAAAGATTTATATTTTCGCAAAAAAAACAGACAAGCGGATATATACACTTGCCTGCTTTATGTTTGTTATTACTTAAGGCCGTATTTCTTGTTGAAGCGGTCAACACGTCCGTCTGCAGTAGCAAACTTCTGACGTCCTGTGTAGAATGGGTGAGAATCAGAACTGATCTCAACTTTTAGTAATGGATAAGTGTTACCATCTTCCCACTCAATAGTTTCGTTAGAACCTTTTGTAGATCCGCTTAAGAATTTGAAGCCTGTGTTTGTATCCATAAATACAACTTTCTTGTAATCTGGATGGATTCCTGCTTTCATTCTTTTCATCTCCTTCCGCCCTGAATCATTTTCGAAACAGAGTTTTTTCATCGTTAGCTGCAATCACAACTATAGTTGATGAAACGCACATGATGAAATTATAACAAGGCTATCTACATTTTGCAACTACCTGTTTTTAGCATTACTTCATCGTGACATATCTCTTTGAATCTGCAGGGATATTTTGCAAGAATTCTTCATTTGTCTTTGTTTGACGTAGCTTACGCAAGAAGCTTTCGATGAAGTCTGGCGTATCTCTCATTGTTTTACGAATACCCCATAACTTATCTAAATGTTCTTTTGGAATCAATAAATCTTCTTTACGTGTACCAGAACGACGAATATCAATAGCTGGGAAAATACGACGTTCTGCTAAAGAACGATCTAAGTGAAGCTCCATATTTCCTGTTCCTTTAAACTCTTCATAAATAACATCATCCATACGAGACCCTGTATCAACAAGAGCTGTTGCTAAAATTGTTAAGCTACCGCCCTCTTCGATATTACGAGCTGCTCCGAAAAAGCGCTTTGGTCTGTGGAATGCTGCCGGATCGATACCACCAGATAACGTACGGCCGCTTGGCGGAATCACAAGGTTGTACGCACGCGCTAAACGGGTAATACTATCCATTAAAATGACAACGTCTTTTTTATGTTCAACAAGACGCATCGCACGCTCTAATACAAGCTCAGCTACTTTAATATGATTTTCTGGTACCTCATCAAAAGTAGAACTTACAACATCACCTTTCACAGAACGTTCGATATCCGTTACTTCCTCTGGACGTTCGTCAATTAAAAGTACAATCAGTTCTGCTTCTGGATGATTTGTTGTAACGCTATGTGCAATTTCTTTTAACAGTATCGTTTTACCAGCCTTTGGCGGCGCAACGATTAGACCACGTTGCCCAAATCCAACTGGTGCAATTAAATCCATGATGCGTGTTGATAATTTCTTTGTTTCCGTTTCCAATTTCATTTGACGATTTGGATATAACGGTGTTAGCGCTGGGAAATGCACACGTTCTTTCGCTGACTCTGGATCATCTCCATTAACCGCCTCAACTTGTAGCAATCCAAAGTAGCGTTCATTTTCTTTCGGAGGTCGCACTTTACCAGAAACCTTATCTCCATTACGCAAATCAAAACGACGAATTTGCGAAGCTGAAATATAAATATCTTCAGAACTCGGAGAATAGTTGATTGGACGTAGGAAGCCAAATCCTTCTGATTGAATAATTTCCAGTACGCCTTCCATGAAAAAGAAACCTTCTTTTTCTGCTCGCGCTTTTAAAATTGCAAAAATTAACTCTTTCTTCGTTAATTTGCTGTAATAAGAAATCTTAAATTCTTTTGCAAGTTCATATAACTCTTTTAACTTCATGTTTTCTAATGCTGAAATTGTTAAATTCATTCGGACACCACACTTTAATATTATTCTCTTTTTTCATTGGGTAAGGGAAATTATGGAAGGTTAATGCATATTAATGAAAGGCAATAAGTACAAGTAGAGTAATATTCACTATTGTAACCCTTTTACCTCATTTTAATCAATACATTGCGAGACAAATACAAGAAGCGAAGACAACAAAATTTGTCTTCGCTCTATCTATCACTTTCACACTTCCTATTTTATAACTAAATTTGGTTTTTTATTTAAACTATGACGACCGTCAACAAAGCGAACTGTTCCCGATTTCGCGCGCATAACAAGAGAGTGTGTTGTACCAGTACTTCCTTTAAATTGAACACCGCGCAGTAATTCACCGTCAGTAACACCGGTTGCTGCAAAGATTGCATCGTCACCTTTTACTAAATCTTCCATATAAAGAACACGGTTAACATCATCGATGCCCATTTTTTTGCAGCGTTCTAGTTCTGCTTCATTTTGCGGAAGAAGCTTCCCTTGAATTTCTCCACCTAAACATTTTAATGCTACAGCAGCTAGAACTCCCTCCGGTGCACCACCAGATCCGAATAAAATATCAACACCCGTGCGATCAAATGCTGTGTTAATAGCACCAGCTACATCACCGTCGTTAATCAATTTAATGCGTGCTCCCGCTTTACGAATTTCCTCAATAATTGCTTGATGACGTGGTCTATTTAAAATAGTTGCTACAACATCTTCAATATTTTTATTTTTTGCTCTCGCAACTGCACGTAAGTTATCAATAACTGGTGCATTAATATCAACTGCACCAACTGCTTCTGGACCAACCGCAATTTTCTCCATATACATGTCAGGTGCATGTAATAAGTTTCCATGGTCTGCTACGGCAATGACTGCTAACGCATTCCATCCTCCTGCTGCAACGATATTTGTTCCTTCTAATGGATCAACTGCTACATCAACGCGCGGACCATATCCAGTCCCTAATTTTTCACCGATATATAGCATTGGTGCTTCATCCATTTCCCCTTCACCAATTACTACAGTTCCTTTCATCGGTACTGTGTCAAACACATCGCGCATCGCTGAAGTTGCTGCCCCATCTGCTTCATCTTTCTTACCAAGCCCCATCCAGCGTGCTGATGATAACGCTGCAGCCTCCGTTACACGTACTAATTCCATGGATAAACTTCTTTCCAATCTAATCCCTCTCCTTTAAACCTTAATATTTCTCCCATAATTAACATTCACCATGCGCCCTATTATAGACGCAAAGCTCTTTAGGCGTTTTTCATCTGTTCAATCTCTTGTCTTGTCATTTTTTCACGCCAAATTTTTGCGCCAAGACCTCGAAGCTTGTCCTCTAAATTTTCATAGCCGCGATCAATATGCTCCAGCCCTGTAATCTCAGTGATCCCTTCTGCCATTAAACCTGCAATAACAAGAGCAGCCCCGGCACGTAAGTCACTTGCTTTCACTTTCGCTCCTTGCAGCGAAATAGGCCCTGTCACGATAGCAGAACGACCTTCTACTTTAATTTGCGCATTCATTCTTCTTAATTCATCTATATGTTTAAATCGTGCGCCGTAAATTGTATCTGTTACAACTGCCGTTCCGCTTGCCTTTGTTAATAACGTCGTAAACGGTTGCTGCAAGTCAGTTGGAAACCCTGGATATACGAGCGTTTTTACATCTACCATTTTTAACTGGCGATCCCCACTTACCACAATTTGATCATCATGTGTTTCTACTCTGACACCCATTTCCCGAAGCTTAGCCGTTATAGATTCTAAGTGCTGCGGAATCACATTATCAACTACAACTTCACCGCCAGAAGCCGCACCCAGAATCATATATGTTCCAGCTTCAATGCGATCAGGAATAATAGAGTGATAACAGCCGTGAAGCGATTCAACACCATCGATACGAATTACGTCTGTTCCTGCTCCTTTAATGCGAGCTCCCATACTTGTAAGCAATGTGGCTACATCAATAATTTCAGGTTCTTTCGCTGCATTTTCAATGATTGTCCTACCTTTTGCACGCACGGCAGCAAGCATAATGTTAATTGTCGCACCTACACTGACAACATCTAAATAAATACGTGCTCCCCGCAGTTCCTCTGCACGCAAATATATTGCACCTTGCTCATTTGTGACATGTGCTCCAAGCGCTTCAAACCCCTTAATATGCTGGTCAATTGGCCTTGGTCCTAAATGACATCCACCAGGAAGTCCAATTACCGCTTGTTTAAAACGACCGAGCATTGCTCCCATTAAATAATAGGAAGCACGCAGCTTTTTTACCTTTCCATTCGGAAGAGGCATTGCTACCATCTTAGAAGGATCAATTGTCATTTCTTCATCTTGATGATATGTGACTGATCCACCAATTTCCTCTAACAAATCACCGAGTATTTTCACATCAGAAATATTAGGTACACCACCAATTGTAACGGGTGTTTCTGCTAAAATGGTCGCAGGAATAAGCGCAACAGCACTATTTTTTGCACCACTCACACGAATTGAACCATGTAAAGGTACACCGCCTTCAATCAGCAACTTATCCATCTTAAGCCCCCTTCTTGTGAATTCATTTCCCGATCCATTCCCTACTGTAACGGGTAAGTTCACTACTTCGGATACATTCTTACACTTGCGAGTATGTCCATGCTCTCTGTTCCCTTTATTTTTACATAATTACAAAAATAATTCTCTTAAAATGCCCTAACAAGCAGAAATTTGTCTATTCCGCAAAATGTTCACGCTTTCATTATACAACGAAACGAAACCGTCTAAAAGGCTAGACGGTTTCTAAAGTCATTTTTAAAATTATGCTTGACCGTTAGAACCAAACTCACGAATTTTACCGATTACAGTCGCTTTAATTGCTTCACGACCAGGCCCGATAAATTTACGAGGATCATAAACTTCTTGGTCTTTATTTAACACTTCACGAACCGCTTTTGTAAACTCGATTTGGTTTTCAGTGTTTACGTTGATTTTAGAAGTACCTAAAGAGATAGATTTTTTGATGTCAGCTGTTGGGATACCAGTACCACCGTGAAGTACTAAAGGTACACCAGTTACGTCACGAACTTCTTCCATCTCTTTGAATCCTAAGTTAGGCTCACCTTTGTAAGGACCATGTACAGAACCTAATGCTGGAGCAAGGCAATCAATACCTGTTGCAGCTACTAGTTCTTTACACTCTTGAGGATCAGCGTAGATAACACCTTCAGCTACTACGTCATCTTCTTGTCCGCCAACTGTACCAAGCTCAGCTTCTACAGATACGTTACGAGCGTGTGCATATTCTACTACTTTTTTAGTAGTTTCGATATTTTCTTCAAATGGGTGGTGAGAAGCATCGATCATTACAGATGTGAAACCTGCATCAATTGCTTCTTTACATTTTTCGAAGCTTGAACCATGGTCAAGGTGAATCGCAACAGGAACAGTGATGTTCATTTCTTCGATTAAAGCTTTAACCATAGCTACAACTGTTTTGAAACCAGTCATATGACGAGCTGCACCTTCAGATACACCTAAAATTACAGGAGATTTTTCTTCTTCTGCAGCAGCTAAGATAGCTTGTGTCCACTCTAAGTTATTCATGTTGAATTGACCAACTGCATATTTTCCTTCTAGCGCTTTGTTTAGCATTTCTTTCATGGAAACTAAAGGCATGGTAAATCCTCCTAAAAACGTTTTTTTGTATCCGATAAGTTCTTATCGGTGGTAGTATGACCACAATAAGGAAAAATATGTATAATCACATACCGGACTTTTTTCTACACTCCATAGGATACCAACTTGTACTCAAAAACTCAACTGCATTCACCTGCTCATTAGTTTATGAAAACGCTTTTTTACTATTTTTTAATAAAAAATTCACGATTATGCTTCTACAGCAATTTCTTTTCGCACAGCACTTCGAATTTCATCAATATCAAACGGCTTTGCAAAGTGCATTAACGCACCGAGTTCTTTCGCTTCTTGAATCATATCTAACTCGCCATAAGCCGTCATTAAAATTACTTTAATGTCTTGATTAATTTTTTTCACATGTTTTAAAATTTCAATTCCGTCCATACCCGGGATTTTCATATCTAAAATAACTAAATCTGGACAATCTTTTTTCACAATATCGAGGGCTTGAAAACCGTTTGCTGCTTGAAATGTTTCGTAACCTTCCTTTTGAAACACCTCATGTAATAAAACTCGAATGCCGTATTGATCATCAACGATTAAAATTTTCCCTTCCATATTCCCCAACCTTTCTATATAAATACAAAATTTGTATTTCTCGTATCCCTATAAATCCAAATTAAAAACAGGCATAAAAACCATTCTTTTTATATAGCCTGGGAGCATCTGACCATGCATAGAAGCGGTCAGAACTTTTTTCTACATAGCAACAATCTAGATGTCGAAAAATTAAAATGGATTCATATCTTTCGATTAATTTCGCTACTTTTTATCAAATTCCTTCCTATTCTTTCTTATTTTACTGCTTCCTATTTCCTAGCGCTAGCACCGTTATGAATAAATAAGCTATAATGAAAGCCGATAAGCATGCTAGAAAGGAGCATCACCATGTTTAAAATTTTTTCCACCCAGCTAGGTGGCTATTTCACAAAAATTGCTCAGAAAGAAGAGATGAATATAGAAGATAGTGCTCGTTTACTTGCACAAGCATTAATCGGAGATGGACACATTTACTTGCACGGTACGAAAGAGATGGAAGGTGTAATTTCCGAAGCTTTATACGGAGCCGAGCCTATGCAACATGCAAAACGATTATTTGCAGACGATAAACAAGAAGACGTAACCGTTGCCGATCGCATCCTACTGATTAGCCGTTTTTCTACAGATGAAGAGATTATTTCACTAGCGAAACAATTGCAAGAAAACGGTCATTTTATTGTTGGTATTTCCGCTAAACAAGAAGGCGAATTGTCATTAGAACAATTCACCGATGCACATATCGATACACAACTTATCAAGCCATTAATTCCAGATGATGACGGATCTCGGTATGGATTTCCAAGTTTAATGACAGCTTTATTTGCCTATCACGGATTAAAGTTTACAATTGATGACATTATGAATGAATATGAGTAACGCAAAAAGGCGCCCTATAATAGGACGCCTTTTTCTTATTACTTACCTTCTTTATTAATAATAGAAGCTTGTACAAAGTCACGGAACAACGGTTGTGGACGGTTTGGACGAGATACAAGTTCTGGGTGGAACTGTGCTGCCACGAACCAAGGATGTTCTTTCAATTCGATAATTTCTACTAAACGGCCATCTGGGCTTGTACCAGAGAAGATGAACCCAGCGCCTTCCATATCTTTACGGAATTCATTGTTGAACTCATAACGATGACGATGACGTTCATATACAACTGGCTCATTATATGCACTATAAGCATTTGTTTCTGGCGTAAGCTTACATGGGTATAGCCCAAGACGAAGTGTACCACCTAAGTCTTCTACGTCTTTTTGCTCTGGTAATAGGTCGATAATTGCATAAGGCGTGTCAGGATTAATTTCAGAAGAGTTCGCACCTTCTAATCCTAATACGTTACGTGCAAATTCGATTGATGCAAGTTGCATACCTAAGCAAATTCCTAAGAATGGAACTTTGTTTTCACGTGCATATTGAATTGCAGCAATTTTACCTTCAACACCGCGGTCACCGAAACCACCTGGTACAAGGATACCATCTGTATCGCCAACTAATTCTTTCACGTTTTCTGCTGTTACGTGCTCAGCATTTACCCATTTCACTTCTACATCTGTATCAAATTTATAACCTGCATGACGAAGTGCTTCTACAACAGAAATGTATGCATCTTGAAGCTCTACATATTTACCAACAAGAGCAATTTTTGTTTTCTTAGACAGATTGCGTACTTTCTCAACTAATGCATTCCATTCTGTCATATCGGCAGCTGGATTGTCTAATTTTAAATGATCACAAACGATTTGGTCCATGTTTTGCTCTTGAAGAGATAATGGAACTGCATATAATGTATCTGCATCGCGTGCTTCGATTACTGCTTTTGTATCAATGTCGCAGAATAAAGCAAGCTTATCTTTCATATCTTGAGAAACAGGAAGTTCTGTACGAACAACGATAATATTTGGCTGAATACCTAAGCTGCGAAGTTCTTTAACACTATGCTGTGTTGGTTTTGTTTTCATTTCGCCAGCTGCTTTTAAATAAGGGATTAACGTACAATGAATGTACATTACATTGTCACGGCCAATATCGCTCTTAATTTGGCGAATTGCTTCTAGGAACGGTAAAGACTCGATATCACCAACAGTTCCGCCGATTTCTGTAATCACAACGTCCGCATTAGTTTCGCGGCCTGAACGATATACACGCTCTTTAATTTCATTTGTAATGTGAGGAATAACTTGAACAGTTCCTCCTAAATATTCACCACGACGCTCTTTTTGAAGAACAGAAGAGTAAATTTTACCTGTTGTTACGTTGCTGTATTTATTTAAGTTGATGTCGATGAAACGCTCATAATGACCAAGGTCTAAATCTGTTTCTGCACCATCATCTGTAACGAATACCTCACCGTGTTGGTATGGGCTCATTGTTCCTGGGTCTACGTTAATATACGGATCAAACTTTTGAATCGTTACGTTTAAACCACGATTTTTTAATAATCTTCCAAGGGATGCTGCTGTGATCCCCTTTCCTAGAGATGATACTACACCGCCTGTTACAAAAATATACTTAGTCATGAATGTACTCCCTTCTACTTTGCTGTTATATAATTACCGCTGCAAATTGCAACGTATGTAGATAACACTTACCTTATCTTATTGTTAGACTCTTTCATTTTTCTAAACAAAAAACAAAAAAGAAAATTGCTCCCTTTATTACACAAAGTAATGAATAGGGAGCAATTTTCTTTTATATTTATAAGAAAAAATTATTATCGTCTTTTTTAAAGAGCCCAAAAATGATTCTACATGGACGATAATGAAAAGTCAAGAACTACAGCTCTTCCTCTTCTTCTTCTGATTCGTCGTATTCTAATTCATCTTCATCAGCGAAATCATCATCATCTTCTTCTTCATCTAAGTCATCAAGATCATCATCTTCTTCATCTTCTTCATCAAGAAGCTCATCAAGATCTTCTACGTCTTCTTCTTCATCTTCTTCGAAGTCGCCATCGTCTTCGAAATCATCTTCCGCTTCGATGTAGTCATCTTCTACTTCTTCAACTTTACGTTTCTTCTTAGGCTTCGCTTGAGGTAAAATTTCCTCATCAATTTGCTCGTACGGGTACCATCCACGTAGTCCCCAACGATTTTCTCCAAGATTGATAAAGCGGCCATCGATATTTAAATCTGTATAAAATTGCGCGATTCTCGCTGCAACTTGTTCTTCAGATAGTTCTAGTAATTGAGCGATTTCTTGAACTAGATCATGAAAAGGTGTTGCTTGTCCTTTTTCCTCTAACAAGCTATGTACAACTTCAATCATGGACAATTCTTTTAGCTCTTCTGGTGAAATTTGCTTTAAATTCACTTGTGCGGCACTTCCTTTCTTAAAATATATCCTAATTATATAAAGGCCTGTTCAAAAAAATCCATACTATTCATTATAAACAAAACTGCACCAAATATGCCACAAAAAAATAGGGAATCATCAAGTGATCCCCTCTGCATATGGAAGGTCATTTTCCTTTCATATGAACCCATTTTCATTTTTCGATATATAGACTGCTGCTAGGCAGAAAAAGACCCTAACCACTTCTATACATGACCAGACGCCCTCGCCCACCTAAAAAATGCTTTTATTTTATTTTTTTAATTTGGATCTATATAGCTCGGAATCATATGAGCACCATTTAATACATAACGAATTTGCATCTCTGTATACTCTTCCAATGTATAAAGTTTCTGCAACGCCCAGCGCCGAAATCCCCACATTTGTCCTTGAATAAAAATATTATGAGCAAGCAGTTGAATCTCATTTTTTGTTAAAGTAAATACTTTATTTTGAACACATTGCTGCAAAATATCTTCGAACATCCCTACCATTTGAAATTCTTTCTCTAGTACGTAAGGCAGCGATTCTTTTGGTAGAAAACGAACTTCTTGATACATAATAAGAACCTCTTCTTGCAATTCATCCATCACTTTAAAATAATTTGTAATCGCTGCTTTTAAACTATCAACATTTCCTTTTCCTTTGCAAAGCACTTGCTCTAAACGCTCTTTTACATGTTCATAAATACTATCACACACTAAATAAAGCACATCATCTTTCGTTCGAATATATTCATAGAGTGTCCCAATGCTAAAGCCTGCTGCCTTTGCAATTTCTCTCGTTGTTGTGCGCGGAAATCCTTTTTGTTTAAAGAGCTGCACAGCACCTTTAATCATTTGTTCACGCCGAAGTGCAATAAGTCTTTCATCTTTCACAGATGCTTGTACATTGTGCTTAACCATCTATATCCTTCACCCCTTTTCTATCATTTTGCAGGAAGAAGCGTAGGAGGCTCCTACGCTTCTAATCTCTTCTACTTTGTTAACATACGTGAAATAACAAGACGCTGAATTTCTTGCGTTCCTTCATAAATTTGCGTAATCTTTGCATCGCGCATAAAGCGTTCTACTGGATAATCTTTTGTATAACCGTATCCTCCAAATACTTGCACAGCCTCTGTCGTCACTTTCATTGCTGTATCTCCTGCAAATAATTTCGACATTGCTGATTCTTTTCCATACGGCAAACCTTCTGATTCAAGCCAAGCTGCTTGATATGTTAATAAGCGCGCCGCCTCTACTCCAGTTGCCATATCCGCTAGTTTAAAGCCAATTCCTTGCTGCGCGGCAATTGGCTTCCCAAATTGCTGGCGTTCCTTCGCATAATCAGCCGCGGCATCAAGCGCGCCTTGTGCGATACCAACCGCTTGCGCCGCAATACCGTTACGGCCGCCATCTAACGTTTTCATTGCAATTTTAAATCCTTGCCCTTCCTCGCCAAGTAAGTTCTCAGCTGGAATGTGGCAGTCCTCAAATATAATCTCCGTCGTCGGTGAAGAACGAATACCAAGCTTGCTCTCTTTCTTTCCAACAGAGAATCCTAGCGCACTGCTTTCCACAATAAATGCACTTGTACCGCGCTGCTTTGATTCTGAATCTGTCAGTGCAAATACCACATAAATATCCGCAATGCCGCCGTTTGTAATGAAAATTTTCGAACCGTTTAAAATATAATGATCACCGTCACGCTTTGCCGTTGTTTTCATTCCGCCAGCATCTGATCCAGAACCCGGCTCCGTTAAGGCGTAAGCACCGATTTTCTTTCCTTCTGCCATTGGACGTAAATACTTCTGCTTTTGCTCTTCTGTACCGAATGTGAAAATTGGCCAACCTGCAAGCGATGTATGAGCTGATAATGTTACACCTGTAGAAGCACAAACACGTGACAACTCTTCCACCGCGATCACATAAGCTAAGTAATCGCTTCCAATTCCGCCGTACTCTTCAGGCCACGGAATACCAGTTAAGCCAAGTTCCGCCATTTGATCAAATAAAGCGCGGTCAAAGCGTTCCTCTTCATCACGCTCCGCTGCTGTGGGTGCGACTTCATTTCTCGCAAAATCACGAACCATTTTCCGAATCATTTCATGCTCTTCCGATAATTTAAAATGCATCTCTATTTCCCCCTTAAAGCGCTCTGCTAATAACTAAACGCTGAATCTCACTTGTTCCTTCATAAATCTCACATATTTTTGCATCGCGGAAGAATCGCTCTGCAGAATACTCTTTTGTATAACCATAACCACCTAACACTTGCACAGCTTCAATTGCCACTTCTACTGCTGTTTTGGAAGCAAATAATTTTGCAATTGACGCTTCCTTCCCGCACGGTAAACCTTGCGTTCTTAATGATGCAGCGCGGTATACAAGCAGACGAGCTGCTTCAACGGCTGTTGCCATATCCGCTAGCTTAAACCCTAATCCTTGCTGCGCGGCAATCGGTTTGCCAAACTGACGACGTTCTTTCGCATAATCAGTAGCACAATCTAGCGCTGCTTCAGCGATACCAAGTGACTGTGCCCCGATACCGATGCGACCAGCATCTAAATTTGCCATTGCCACTTTAAAACCTTGGCCCTCTTCGCCAAGCAAATTCTCAGCAGGAACTTTCATATCTTCAAACGTTAATTGCACTGTTCGAGAACCTAATAACCCCATTTTGTGCTCATCTTTTCCAATAACTAAACCTGGTGTATCTTTCGGGACAATAAATGCCGATATTCCGCGCGTACCCGCATCCGGATTCGTAGAAGCAAAGACAATATATGTATCTGCCTCGCCGCCGTTTGTAATAAATACTTTCGAACCGTTAATAACGTACTCATCGCCTTGCCTAACCGCCCTTGATTTCAGACTCCCAGCATCCGATCCTGCGCTTGGCTCTGTTAATGCAAATGCCCCTAAATATTCACCCGTTGCTAACTTTGGAATATATTTTTTCTTTTGCTCTTCTGTTCCAAAATATAAAATAGGATTCGTTCCAACAGAAGTATGTACTGATAAAATGACCCCTACCGTAGCGCTTACTTTTGAAATTTCATGAATGGCTAAAATATACGAAATAAAGTCCATTTCCGCCCCGCCGTATTTCGCTGGAATTGGTATCCCCATTAGTCCAAGCGCGCCCATTTTCTTTAGAACTTCTCTAGGAAACACCCCTTGTTCCATCATTGGAACAAAGGGAGCAATTTCCTTCTGAGCGAAGTCCCGAACCATTTTCCGCATCATTTGCTGCTCTTCTGTAAATTGAAAGTTCATCTACTTCACCTCAAATTGTTTTTTATTATGATTGAATGGCTTAGTAAGACCACTAGTACACCGGAAGAGTTATTAATTATTCATAAACGTAAAAACCGCGTCCTGTCTTACGTCCTAACCAGCCTGCATTTACATATTTACGTAGGAGCGGGCATGGTCGATATTTGCTATCCCCTAATCCTTCATGCAGCACTTCCATAATGTATAAACAAGTATCTAAACCGATAAAATCAGCAAGTGTCAATGGTCCCATCGGATGATTCATGCCAAGCTTCATAACCTCATCGATCGCTTCTTTTGTTGCAACGCCTTCATATAGCGTATAAATTGCTTCGTTAATCATTGGCAATAAAATACGGTTAGAAACAAACCCTGGGAAGTCATTTACTTCAACTGGGACTTTGCCGATTTTTTTTGTAATATCCTCAATCGTTTCATATACAGCGTCCTCCGTTGCTAAGCCGCGAATAATTTCGACAAGCTTCATAACCGGAACAGGGTTCATAAAGTGCATACCGATGACTTTTTCTGGACGATTCGTAACAGCTGCAATTTCAGTAATTGGCAGCGAAGATGTATTTGTTGCTAAAATCGTATGCTCCGGTGCTAATTCATCTAGTTTCGCAAAAATTTGCTTTTTAATGTCCATTCTTTCCACAGCTGCTTCGATGACAAGATCTGCTTCTTCTACACAATCTAGCGTAATCGTTGCGGTCAGACGCTGTAACGTTGCATCCTTATCATTTTCACTCATGCGGCCTTTCTCAACTTGCCGAGATAAATTTTTCGTAATAGTTGCGATTCCGCGGTTTAGCTGCTCTTGCTTTAAATCTTGTATATATACGTCATAGCCTGCCATCGCACACACCTGTGCAATTCCAGAACCCATTTGCCCCGAACCAATTACAACAATCTTTTGTACTGTCATGTTTATAGCCCCCTTTTTACTGAACCTCAATCATGATTGCGTCGCCTTGACCACCGCCGCTGCAAATAGATGCAATTCCAATTCCACCGCCGCGCTGCTTCAATGCATGGATAAGAGTAACGATAATGCGCGCCCCGCTTGCTCCAATTGGATGCCCCATCGCAACTGCTCCGCCGTTTACGTTAATCTTCTCGGGATTAATACCTGCAAGGTTTGCGCTTGCAATCGCTACAGCAGCAAACGCTTCATTAATCTCAAATAAATCAATGTCTTCCACTTTCTTGCCTGTTTTCTTTAATAACTCATTAATGGCATAGCCTGGTGTTCTCGGAAAATCCTTTGCTTCAACCGCGAGCGCTGTATGCCCTAAAATCGTTGCAAGCGGCTTTCTTCCTTCTTCCTTCGCACGTTCTTCACTCATTAACACGAGCGCTGCTGCTCCATCATTTAAACCTGGTGCATTCCCAGCCGTAACCGTTGCATCCTTATCAAATACAGGTTTTAGCTTTGCTAATTTTTCAATTGTTGTATCTCCGCGCGGCGCTTCATCGTGCGCTACGACTACCGGCTCCCCTTTTCGCTGCGGCACAGATACAGGAACAATTTCTTCTGCAAAGCGGCCTTCCTTTTGCGCTTCAATGGCAAGCATATGACTTCTGCATGCCCACTCATCTTGCATTTCACGAGAAATACCGTCTTCTTTGGCAACATCGCCGCCATACACACCCATATGCACGCCAGTAAATGTGCACGTTAAACCATCCGCCACGTTTAAGTCGGCAACTTCGTTATGCCCCATGCGATATCCCCAGCGCGCGCCGCGTAAAATATATGGACTATTGCTCATCGATTCCATGCCGCCTGCTACAAGCAACGAATGATCACCAGTGCGAATAATTTGATCCGCTAACGTTACAGCACGAAGTCCAGATGCACAAACTTTATTCACTGTTTCTGTGCGAGTCTCCCACGGAATCCCTGCTTCTCTAGCTGCTTGGCGCGATGGAATTTGCCCTTGTCCTCCTTGAATAACCGTCCCAAATACAACTTCTTCAATATCACTTGCTGCAACATTCGCACGCTCTAAAGCCGCTCCAATTGCAATTCCTCCAAGCTCTGTTGCCTTTACATCCTTTAAAGCTCCCCCAAACTTTCCAACAGGTGTTCTTGCAGCACTTAAAATTACTGTTCTTGTCAAAACATATTCCCCCATTTCTTCTTATTACGGCGTTGATTGAACGCTCGTTCAGTAGCGCTGTCGTGAGAAAGAGGTGCAAAATTTGCACCCCTTTTATCTAAAGTTGTACGGATTCTTATATTGCTTCTTTCTTCGGTCCAATGACAGAGCGCTCTAGAATCTCCGTTATATCAAGCGTTTGTACGCGCTCTTCTACTTCTTTCGCCTTCGTACCATCGCTGATCATCGTTAAGCAATACGGGCAACCCGTACCGATCATCGTCGGCGATGTCGAAAGTGCTTGTTCAGTACGTGCCACGTTAATACGCGAACCAGCCGTCTCTTCCATCCACATAAGACCGCCGCCCGCTCCGCAGCACATTCCTGTTTCACGGTTACGTTCCATTTCAACAAGCTTCACACCTGGAATCGCTTTTAAAATATTGCGCGGTGCTTCGTACACTTCGTTGTAACGTCCTAAATAACAAGAGTCGTGATACGTAATCGTTTCTTCGACGCGGTGAACTGGCTTTAAGCGCCCTTCTTTCACCCACTGTGCTAACAATTCTGTATGATGATAGACTTCTGCTTGTAAGCCAAAGTCTGGATACTCATTTTTAAACGTGTTATACGCATGCGGATCGATTGTAACAATCTTCTTCACGCCTGCTTTCTCAAACTCTTCAATATTTTTACTTGCCATCTCTTGGAAAACAAATTCATTTCCAAGGCGGCGCGGTGTATCTCCTGAGTTTTTCTCTTTATTTCCGAGGATCGCAAAGGAAATACCAGCTTCATTCATTAATTTCGCAAAAGATAACGCAATTTTCTGGCTACGGTTATCATAAGATCCCATAGAACCTACCCAGAATAAATATTCAAACTCTTCGCCTGCTTTTGCTTTTTCTTTCACAGTTGGAATGGAAACTTCCTCTTCCATCGTACGCCACGTTTCACGCTCTTTACGATTCAGTCCCCAAGGGTTTCCTTGACGCTCGATATTTGTCAGAGCACGCTGCGCTTCTGGATCCATTTTTCCTTCTGTTAAAACAAGGTAGCGGCGCAAATCAATAATTTTATCAACGTGTTCGTTCATAACTGGACATTGATCTTCACAGTTACGACACGTTGTACAAGCCCAAATTTCTGTTTCAGTAATGACATCTCCAATTAAACTTGGATCGTATGCGAGCGTTGCGGCAGATTCATGTTGTCCATCTCCAGCTGCCATCATCGCTAGTTGATTGCCTTTTGTTTTGTTAAATGCAACGGTTGGTACCCACGGTGCGCGCGACGTTACTGCTGCACCTTTATCCGTTAAATGGTCACGCAGCTTTAAAATTAAATCCATTGGCGATAGCATCTTACCAGTTCCTGTTGCCGGGCACATATTCGTACAGCGGCCGCACTCTACGCATGCATATAAATCAATAAGCTGTGTTTGTTTGAAGTCTTCAATTTTCCCAACGCCAAATGTTTCTTGCGTTTCATCTTCAAAATCAATTTTTTCTAATTTCCCTGGGTTTGTTAAACGGCTAAAGTATACATTTGCTGGTCCTGCAATTAAATGCGCATGTTTCGATTGTGGAACGTAAACTAAAAACGTTAACAAAATTAGTAAATGCAACCACCACGCAAAATAGAACACGACAATTGCGGCTGTTTCGCCAATCCCAGAAAATAAGTAAGCGATTGCAGAAGCGATCGGTTCACTCCATGATAATTCCTCGCCATGCCAAATGATGCCCATTCCATTACCAAGAAGAACAGATAACATTAAGCCTCCGATGAAAATTAAAACAAGCCCTGCTTTAAAGTTCCTCTTTAAGCGAACAAGCTTCTCAATATACCTTCTATAAAAAGCCCAAAAGACTGCGATTAAAATAACGAGTGTGACGATTTCTTGGAAGAATGTAAATGCAGAATATAGTGGTCCAAGTGGAAGATGCGATCCTGGCGCTAAGCCTTTCCATATGAAGTCAATTGCTCCAAATTGGACAAGAATAAATCCGTAAAAAAACATAACGTGCATAATGCCACTTTTTTTATCTTTGAGTAATTTCTTTTGTCCGAAGACATTCCCTTTAATAAGATCCCATCTTTCTTTGAAGCGGCGATCAAACTCTACTTTTTTTCCTAATCGTATGTAGGTAATCCGTGTTCGTATAAGATACACAAATAAATAAGCTGCATACGCAACGATGGCAATTGTCGCCAACCAATTTACAATTAATAAGCTGTTCATATTTCTGCCAACCCCTCTCCATGTAGTATACTTTTTTATTTTCGAATCTTCAAAAATAAATAATTTTCTGAATTCATTACCCCTACTCCCATTATATGATGAGTGAGCATTCAGTCAACAGTTTTTTGTTATACAACAATATATTTTTTCATAAAGCTTTTTATTTCGGTGAAACTATAAAGCGAAGCTTCCGTCAGTAGTTTTTTCATATCCCATTGATACTTAGAACGAATCCGGCGAATTGCAAGATAAAAATGAATATAGAGGAGGGAACTTCATGAACTTTTTATTTCTCATCCTTATCTTTCTCTTACTGTGGGCAGCTTTTGACTTCATCTATGGAAGAAAAATTCATTTAAACAATCTTAAACCACGTTCCTTTCCTATACGCCATAGTAATTTTAAACTTTATACATATGGGAAAGCATTATATAAGGAGCTATTTACTGATATACAACACGCTAAACATCATATACATATTTTGTTTTTTATCGTAAAAAATGATGAGATTAGCCATACATTTTTACAGCTTTTAATGGAAAAAGCAGCGCAAGGTATTGAAGTGCGTCTTCTTCTTGATCGAATCGGCAGCCATCGTTTATCAAAACAAACGATTCAGAAATTAAAACAACACGGTGTGCACTTTTCATTTTGTCATAAAATTCGTTTTCCCTTTCTCTTTTTCTCTGTTAACCAAAGAAACCATCGAAAAATTACTATTATTGATGGGAAAATTGGGTACATTGGAGGTTTCAACATCGGAGAAGAATATTTAGGACATAACCAAGAGCTAGGTCCTTGGCGTGACTATCACCTACGCCTTACCGAAGAAGGTGTACAAGATTTGCAAACGCAGTTTCTACATGATTGGCGCGATGATACAAACGAAGACTTATTGGATGAAAATTGTTATTTTCCAATACTAAAAAAAGGCGAAACTTCTCATCAATTCGTACCAACTGACGGCGCATATTTGCAGCAAACTTTTCTCGATCTCATTGAAAAGGCAACAAAAGAACTGTATATTGGCACGCCCTATTTTATTCCTGGAAAAGAACTAATGAACGCATTGCTGTGCGCGCGAAAAAGAGGAGTTCGTATTACTATACTCGTGCCTAAAAAAGCGGATCATCCATTTGTTCGCGAAGCAAAACTTCCGTATTGTCGGAAACTTATTAAAGCAGGTTGTCATATTTACGAATTTCTAGATGGTTTTTTTCACGCGAAAATTGTAATGGTAGATGGATGGATTTGTGATATTGGAACGGCCAATTTTGATAAACGAAGCTTATATATGAATCATGAAATCAATTGTATATTATATGATTCACCGTTTTTAGAACAAGTGAAAAAAGAAATCAATCAAGATCTAGAATCCTCCAATTTACTTTCTATGGAAGACGTTTCTTCTTTATCCCCTTTAGATAAAGGAAAAGAATGGATCGGAACATTATTTTCTTTTTTTCTATAAAGTGAAACCCGCATTGTTGGACTGTTCTTATGCAAAAAGGCCTAAAAAAAGAAACAACCGTCTTGACTAGACGGTTGTTTCTTTTTATTTTAATATTCAAATGGTAAATCTGAAGCTAATTGTACTACATCATTATGATTTGTTACTGCTTGATTTTGGTCTACTAGCGCACTGCCAAATGAAATACCTGCTAACATTGCTAATGTCAATAAACTACCAACAAGAAGTTTTTTCATATTCCATTCCCCCACGTCTTTTTTTCTAATATAACATGAAATTTTATCCATAAGACATGCAATTATGCATACCCTTTTTTTACCTGTTTAAATTTTCATTTTGTTTAACAGCGTATTTTTATAAGAATGTAGATCTAATAGTTCAAAAAAGAACAGCGCTTTTGCATAAGCAATTCTAATCTCATCTTCTGAATGCCCTAGCTTTTCAAGACATTCTCCTTTTTGATAGAATAACTGGCCAATGAGTGTCATGTTACTATTCTGGCATGATGTTTCAATTGTTTTTTCAACATTGTAAAGAGCTTCTTCATACCGGTCATCTAAATACAATGCCTTTGCATAATTATAGCCAACCTTTATAGCAAATTCCTCGTTACTATGTAATGATTTCAACTGTTTTAAAATATGTTTATAAACTTCAATGCTTTTTTGAATACATTCATTTTCCGCATAAATATTTGCAATTGAATTTTCGATATATAAACTTTGAAAGACATCCATACCCACTGATTGCTGGGTGATTAATTTTTTCAACTCTAAAATGCAGTATTCATAATTCACCTTTTTCAACATATACGCCGATAAATGATGATGCCAAAGAAGAAATTGCTGAAACTCTGGATGATCTTCTTCTTTCTTTAGCTCATCCCATGTTTTTTTATAAATTTCTTCATATTTCTTTTGTTTGCATAGCGATTGAATCAGATCTTTAAATTGTTTTTTTCGTTCAATATCAGAATAAGCCACTACTTCATAAAAATGAATAATCGGTACTTTTAACTTTGCTGCAATTCCTTGTAATATGTCCATACTCGGATATACTACTCCTGATTCAATTCTACTTATTTCCGACTGATGACATATGTTATCAGCTAAATGCTTTTGTGTTAAACCTCGCATCCTTCTAATCTTTTTAATTTCGTCTCCCAGCTTTTCCGCATGCACGTTAGTTCACCATCCATCCCATTTATTGCAATTTAGTTTTAAAAATGGTCATACCAATACAATACTGCCATTTCGACAATTTTCGATATGAAATATTGCATAATTTATATGAAATTCCGCAATTTTGTCTTACACTTAATCTCATACACTTGTGAGATTAAGTGTGTTAGAGAAAAATCACAAAAAATGACCAGTTCTCTTCTTTCGGCTTGCTCTGTCCTTAAGCAATTCGTATCCAAGAAATGAATAATAAACAAATAAAAGTTGCAGCTGCTCAGCCCGGGCTAACAATCGAAACATTAGCAGGATCTCAAAGTAGCACGAAAGAAAATATCGTGAAAAAGTACTTGAAAGGTGAAGTACAAGAAAAAAAAGTACAATAACCCAATCTTAATATAACAAATTTTTTGTCGAAAAATGAAGTGAAAATTTTCTTACGAAATGCTCTGCAAATTCCAAACGATATGTCAGAAAAAGAATTTACTAGTGAAATTGTCATTTGTAAAAAACGAGAAGGCGACTACATACGTTGATATTATTAAATTCATATATTAAAATTATAACCCAATTATTAGCGATTACACAATTATTGATGTAATTTCACTTGTTACACAGTTACCCGCAAAAAAAGATGTTTACCGATTCACATTGGTAAACACCTTTTTTCATATCCATCCTTTTTCTTCCGCAATCGTAATCGCCTCAATCCGATTTTTTGCATCCAGCTTCGTTAAAACATCCGAAATATAATTTCGAACGGTTCCAGATGAAAGATATAGTGTTTTGGCGATTTCATTTGTCGTCTTTCCTTCTTTCGCTAATAGAAGAACTTCTTTTTCCCGATCTGTTAATGGATTTTGTTCTTGCCAAAGTCCGAACATAAGCTCAGGGGAAATTTCTCGCTTTCCATTCATAACATTACGAATTGCCGCTGCGAGATCTTCACTCGGACTATCTTTTAATAAATACCCATGAACATTTGCTTTCATTGCGCGCTCGAAATAACCAGGTCGAGCAAATGTTGTTAAAATCATAACCCGGCACAATGATTGCTGCTTCCGCAATGTTTCAGCAACATCCAGACCGCTTTGAATCGGCATTTCAATGTCCATAATACTAATATCAGGCTGTACTGTTTCAATGAGCTTCAAAGCCTCTTCTCCATTTTCCGCTTGCCCAACAACTTCAATATCATCCTCTAAATCCAGCAAAGCCCCTAACGCCCCGCGAAGCATACGCTGATCTTCTGCAATGATGATTCGAATCATGCATGCGCACCTTCTTTCCCTGTTCTTATGACAATTGGAACATGTATCGTTAACATCGTTCCATTATGAATATCATCTAATTTAAGTACTCCATCAATGAGAGCTAATCGCTCCCTCATGCCAAGTATACCGTTCCCATCGTGATTGTTTTGTAATCCAACACCATTATCCTTTACTTGCACCATCAACTTCCCTTGCGCCTCAAGTAAAATAATTACGCACTCCGTTGCCTTACTATGCTTCACAACATTTGTCACCGCTTCACGTACACACATTCCGACAATGTTTTGTTCTAGCGGTGATAATACATTCGTACTTGTCTCCTGCTGCACCTCTAGCGATATGCTAGCAGCTTGAAGAATCACCTTCACTTGTTCTAGCTCTTCTTCGACAGTAATCATCCGCATATCAGAAATTAATTCCCGTAATTGTTTTAACGCCGTTCTGGATGTTTGCGTAATTTCCTTTGCCTCTAGACAAGCGCGTTCCGGATTTTTCACAATAAGCTTCTCAACAAGCTGGCTTTTTAATGTAATGAGCGATAACGTATGCCCTAACGTATCATGTAAATCCCTTGCAATGCGCTGCCGTTCTTCGCGTTTTACTAAATCACGAATTTGTTCATTTGCTTCAATTAATTGTGTTCTTAATACTTTTTTCTGGTTAAAATTCCGCATACCGAATGGTGTAACAATCATTAAAATAAACATCGGGATCACAGTTATAGCAGATGTGTTTGTAAACACGCGGATGTTCACCAACATAAACGAACAAATCATTACGATCAAAAGGAAAAATAATAAACGAAATTGTTTTTTTGTCTGTGCAAATGCTATTGCATTTGCTGTAAAAAATCCAAAGAAAATCATATATGGGTCATAAAACGTACTAAATAAGAATGTAATCACCAGTTGAATACAAGCCCACATAATAAAATTCTTTGGTACAAAATAAAGCTGGCGGTATGCAATAACAAAGAGTACAAGCATACCGCCTCCTAATATCAATTTCCATCCTGATTGCCCCATCAAATAGTAAAGAGGATACAACAAATATACGAGCCATATATAAGGGAAAAAACCCATCTGTTTCGGAAATAGTTCAAACTGCTTCTTTTCGATCATTTTATACCGCTTCCTGTCTTTTTCTTATATATATTGATAGTACAACAAAAGCGATAAAATAACCTCCTAAAATTGCCGCATTTTCCCAACCAATTGTCTTGCCAGCAACAATATCCCAAGCCCCGCTTCCGAAGTGATATGTCGGCGTCCATTCTCCAATGCTTCTTAACGTCTTTGGAAATATTTCAATCGGCATCCACAAGCCGCCTAGAACTGCTAAACACATATTTAATATATTCGCTAGTCCAGTAGCCGCATCCGCTTTCTTAATCGCACCGATAATCGTTCCAAGTGCTAAAAATGGCGTAACACCAACCAATAACCATAATCCAGCGCCAATCCACTGTCCTATTGTTAACTGTACATCATTAATGACTATACCCGCGATGAAAATAACAATGATTGAAAAAGCATTTACAACCGTTTGAGCAATAATTTTAGCTGTTAAATATACGCCTTCTGGTAGCGGTGTAATTTGTAAAAGCTGTGTCCATCCTTGCCCTTTTTCTTGTGAAAGACGAACACCAAAACTAAAGAGTGCCGTTCCTACAATACTAAACGTAGCCATTGAAATTAAATAATGTGCTTTCCATGCATCTCCGTTTTGCGGCACTGACACAACATTAGTAAAAATGTAGTAAAACATAACTGGCATTAATAATGAGAAAAAGATAAATAATTTATTGCGAAACGTACGTAATATTTCTATTTTACATTGCATCCAAAACGCTCTCATACGATTCCCTCCTTCTGATTTGCGACAAACTGTTCAAAAGCTTCATCCAAGCTACCGCGCTCAACAACAACATCCTTAACAGGCAAGTTTTTATGATAAATTTCTCGAAGCGTAGCGTCCGTATCATCTGTTGTCAGTACCACATGCTTTTCATTACATTGGACATTTGTAACATGAGATAGGCTGCGAAGCATACCCATCGGTACCTCTTCTTTTACATAAAACGAAATTGTTTTTTGAGAAATCGTTGCTTTCATTTCATCTGGCGTACCATCAGCGATGATTTTGCCGTTACCGAATAATAAAATTCGATCTGCTAGTGCATCTGCTTCTTCTAAGTAATGTGTTGTTAAAATGATTGTTTTCCCTTCAGCTGCCAATTTTCGAATTGTATCCCAAAAGCTTTTTCTAGACGTAATGTCCATCCCTACTGTTGGTTCATCTAAGAAAAGTAAATCGGGATTCCCAGCAAGTGCGAGCGCGAAATTTAAACGTCTTTTTTGGCCACCAGATAACTTTTCACATCTTTGCTTTCTTTCTGAAGCTAAATTGGATAGCTGAAGTAATGTTTCTTTTGCAACTGGATTCGTATAATAACTACGAAACAAGTCAATTGCTTCTTCTACTGACACACTATCAATGACGCTCACTTCTTGCAGCATTGCTCCAAGGCGATTGCGAACATCTCGGTGTTTTGGGCTCTTACCGAAGATAGAAACTTTTCCTTCTGAAGGATCCCTTAATCCAAGCATCATCGAAATTGTTGTCGTTTTACCAGCTCCGTTTGGTCCAAGTAATGCAACAATTTCCCCTTTCGCTACTGTAAATGAAACGTTATTTACTGCTTTTTTATGTTTAAATGTTTTTGAAACACCATTTACTTCAATTATCTGTTCCATTTCTCCACCCCCGTCGTTCTTATATTTATATTGTATAAATTGGAAGAGGTGGAAAACAGTATGAGACGTCATGACATGGATATGACAAATGTCATGAAATCTTGAAATGAGCGACTCCCTAGGTAAGTAGCAGGACAAAAATAAACATGATACAATCATGTGAGATGTACATTCGAGGAAGGACAGTGGTTTTCATGATTATTCGAAATGAACAAGATTTAGAAGGCTTACGCAAAGTCGGCCGCATCGTTGCGCTTGCTCGCGAGGAAATGAAAAAACAAGCGAAACCAGGCATGACAACGAGAGAGCTTGATTTAATCGGTAAGAAAGTATTAGATGAGCACGGTGCTATTTCTGCACCTGAAAAAGAATATAATTTTCCAGGTACAACTTGCATTAGCGTCAATGAAGAAGTTGCACACGGCATCCCAGGAGACCGCGTTCTAAAAGAAGGCGACTTAGTAAACGTAGACGTATCTGCGGCACTTGATGGTTACTATGCAGATACAGGTATTTCATTTGTTCTTGGACAAGACGAAGCAAAAGAAAAACTTTGTGCTGCTGCTGAAAGTGCATTTTGGGCAGCCATGAAAAAAGTAAAAGCTGGCGCAAAACAAAACCAAATTGGCCGTGCAGTTGCCAACGATGCTCGTAAAAATGGCTATACAGTCATTCAAAACTTAACAGGACATGGCATTGGCCTTAGCCTACACGAAGCACCAAATCATATTTTAAACTATTTCGATCCAATGGATAGCGCTCTCCTAAAAGACGGACTTGTCTTAGCAGTAGAACCATTCGTATCTATGCATGCAGATCATATTATCGAACGCGGTGATGATGAATGGACATTTGTCACACCAGATAAAAGCCTTGTTGCACAGTGCGAGCATACAATTGTTGTAACACGCGGTGAACCAATTATTTTAACAGCGCTATAAACAAAAACATACGGTTATAGTCATCTTAACAACATAAGAACTATAAAGCAGCGCGCATCGAACCTCAATTGATGCGCGCTATTTATTCTCCATTCGAAAACGCTTCCTTTTTCCTATAAAAAAACCCTTTAGGTTTCATTCTTTTCTTCACCTGTCCATGAAGTTTTTTGAATGATTCCCTAAAGGAGTTATCAAATAATACTCTACAGCTTTTTATTGTTTCATTCGTTGACGAGCAAATAACATTCCACCTAAAACGAACAATACCATACCGCCAACAATTGAAATCATCTCCGCTGGTGCTCCTCCTGTTTTAGGAAGTAATACTGTCGTTTTATCGTTTTGTTTATTAGATGGAACTCTTGGATCGCTATTTGTGCTTGTATTTGTGTTTGGATCTTTGTCTGTCTCTGTATTTGTGTTTGGATCTTTCGGATCTTTGTTTGTCTCTGTATTTGTGTCTGGATCTTTTGGATCTTTGTTTGTCTCTGTATTTGTATTTGGATCTTTTGGATCTTTATTTGTCTCTGTATTTGTGTTTGGATCTTTCGGATCTTTATTTGTCTCTGTATTTGTGTTTGGATCTTTTGGATCTTTGTCTGTCTCTGTATTTGTATTTGGATCTTTTGGATCTTTGTTTGTCTCTGTATTTGTGTTTGGATCTTTTGGATCTTTGTCTGTCTCTGTATTTGTATTTGGATCTTTTGGATCTTTGTTTGTCTCTGTATTTGTGTTTGGATCTTCTGGATCTACGTTTGGATCTTTGGCTGGATCTTTTGGATCTTCACCTGTCCATTCCGGAACCTTTGTATTTGTAATGTCATAACCTTTTACTTCGGATTGGTATCCGTCTACTGGTTGTTCTTTTACTTCATACGTATATGCTTTGCCGTTTGCATCATATACAGCTAAATCTTTAAATTCGTATTTCCAATCTTTTTCCGCCGTTACTTCTTGTGTTGCGATTACTTTGCCGTTTTGCAGTAAATCTACCTTGATTGCACTTGGACGATCTGTTGCGTTATCGTCTTTCCACGTCTTTGTTCCTTCTACTTTTGTTAGTTGGACCACTTTTGTATTTATAATGTCATAACCTTTTACTTCGGATTTATATCCATCAACTGGTTGTTCTTTCACTTCATACTTATACACTTTGCCGTCTGTATCGTATGCAACTAAGTCTTTAAATTCATATTTCCAACCGCTTGCTTCTGTTACTTCTTGTGTTTTAATGACTTGACCATTTTGTAGTAAGTCTACTTTAATCTCTTTCGGACGATCTGCCGCATTGTCGCCTGTCCATGTTTTTGTTCCTGTAATGGATGTAGTCTTCACTTTATTCGAAATCGGTAGTTTAACTCCATTTACCTCATTTGATTTAACTTCAAAACTTACTTTTGTCTGAGAGTCGAAATCAATATACTCTGGAGCTGAAATCTCTTGTACATAATATTTCCCTGGTTGTAAATCAGAAATTTCAATTATCCCTTTTTCATTTGTTTTATATACATCCCCAAGTTGTTCACCTGACTCTTTATACAACTTAAACGAGACATTTTGTATTACTTTTTCTTCGTTACCTTCAAGATGCTTAACAATTCTTAACGTTCCTTTAGGAGGTAAATCACCTTGAATACCACCGCCAGATGTTACATTTGCGACTGTAGCACTACCCGATACAGAAACCGGTTGTTTGTATAGAAGTTGATAATCAGCTTTATAATCATTCTTAAAAGATTCTTGGTTCTTTCCGCTTTCCATTATCGTACTTGCATAAGAAACATTAAAAGACCTAGCACTTCCCATACTCCAGTTAATCACGACTTTAAATGAACGACCGCCGTCATCAAACTGAACATATCCATAACGTTGATCTTGAAATTGTTTAATAGTTAACTCCTCTACGTTATTAACTATTATTCGAAAACTATCTTTATTAAGTGTTTGGCCTTCCTGCAAACTATCAGACACAACAATATCTCTACCTAAATATTCTTTCTTGTTGTTTATCCTCAAGAACCAACGCACTTCATCGGGATTACTCGGTTGAATATAACCGGTTTTGCCGATAAATGGATCAGTCCCTGTACTACCACCGCTTGAACCAGTGATCGTGACAGTTTGTTTATCTAAATTCGTCCCTAAATTTGTTTCAACATTTGTTGTTTGTTCTACACGATTAGCTTCAACTGTAAAATAAAAATGTCCTCTGATATTGTGAAGTTTCTCCACCATATCATTAAATGTACATACCACCTTACCCGCAGTTACCTTACAAGTACCAAAATTAATACCTTGCTCATCATTTAATGGGATATCCCCCCCAAAGCCTGTTAATTCTCGAGGAAGTGTTAATGTTAACGTGTCTCCAGACTTCATATTATTTCCGGATTTATCACTGAAGGTTACATTTATTGTAGCCCGATCTCCTTGCTTCAATGTTTGTTTATCAAACGTAATACTATCCACAAATCCTGTTGTACTTAACTCTTGTGCATTTGCTATTATAGGCAGCAAACTCTGACCTATAGTAAACATAAAAATCATTATAATTGAAAAAATCGAAGTGGTTCTTTTTAAATGCATATGTTCCCTCCTGTAAATTTTGAATATAGATACAGTCCGGTACAAACTATAACAATGATTCTATTATTCAATGTCATTACGATGCTTTACTTAATTCTTAATAAATACTATCATCTTTTCTCTTTTTCAATCCTTCTATCACTTAGATAAAATAACACTTCCATCCGCAGGAGTCTTATCCCCCTATTTTTTACTTTTTTTGTACCTTAAGGTAGGAAGTCTTACCTTTATGCAAAATAAACGAGATTGCTTATTACATGTTATAAACTTAAATTTTCCCGATGTATGTCATCCACAACAACTCTGTTCTATATTGTTTAACAAGAATATTGACGAATATACGGAAAGGATTTCACATTACAAATACAAAGGTGAATGAACAACTTCATTAGGAAAAGATTATTCAAAAACAACGATGATAAAACATGTAACAGTTATTCGGCTTATTATGCTGTAAGGATTGTGAAACTTCTTTATACTAATTGCGAAAAAAACGTTTAGTACACAGGGGTATATGAACAGGCTACTTCACCCGACTCTGATACTGCCTCCTAAAAAAGCGAGAAGTAAAGTTTATAATTAAATGCAGCATAACAACTAAAGAATGTTATAGCTGTAAAACGTACTGAGATATTTGTATTCGAAAGGATACTATTGAGGATACGTTTTTTGTTATCATGAATCACGGGGATAATCGATCACCTTACACACGAAAACAAACATAAAACGCTCCTGACGAAGTTATGTTTATCTATGAAGATAAAAGCTATATTCTCCAAATCTAAATAAAGTGGGATAAAAAAAGTGAGGTGGATAAAAAAATATGATTACCAACCAAATAAAAAATTAAAATACATCTTTTTATTTTTGGAGTATATAAATGAGTATCGAGAAAAAGTACTTTGTCTAATGGTTTCTATAACTATGTAGAAAATTTGAAAGGACTCTATTTATACACATTTCATCTATTTATAAAGAGGTGTCAATTTTTCAAAATAAAATTAACTCCATCAATTACATTATGATTATGTATATAAGAGTAATGACAGTATTAAAATTGTGTAATTTATATTCCTTCACAATTTTATTAAATCATGAAAATGTAAGTTGTACCGTATGTACTATTTTAAACATAAAATACATACTTCCTTGACTAGATTAGAAATTTTAAAGATTACTTATTAATTTTGTAGATGTTTTGTAAGATGAGGCATCTTTTCACCCATGGCGTAGCTGCAGAAACATTATTGATCATCGTAATATATAATTCCACCAACTAATGATGTAAGCATGCCATTTTAGTGATTTTCAACATTAAAAAGAAATCCTTCCCACACCCATTATTGTCGAATTGCTAACAAAAAGCAAGAGTTAATTAACATCTCCTTATTTTCCCATTATCACTATAGAACCTTTATTAACAAATATCTTTAGAATTAAAAAACCCCTTTAGGTTTCATTCATTTCTTCATCTGCTCATGAAGTTTTTTGAATGATTTCCTAAAGGGGCTATCAATAATACCCTAAAATCTTCTTATTGTTTCATTCGTTGACGAGCGAATAAAATTCCACCTAAAACGAACAATACCATACCTCCAACAATTGAAATCATCTCTGCTGGTGTTCCTCCTGTTTTAGGAAGTAATACTGTCGTCTTATCGTTTTCTTTATTAGATGAATCTTTTGGATCTTCATTTGGACCTTTGTTCGGATCTTTTGGATCTTCACCTGTTTCGCCCTTAGTTTTTGTATTCGTGATATCATAACCATTTACTTCGGATTTGTATCCGTCTACTGGCTGTTCTTTCACTTCATACTTGTATGCCTTACCTTCTGCATCATAGGCTGGTAGGTTTTCAAACGTGTACTTCCAATTTGTTGCCGCACTTACTTCTTTCGTGTCAATTACTTGACCGTTTTGTAGTAGGTCTACTTTGATCATTTTCGGACGATCTTTCGCATCATCGTCTTTCCATGTCTTCGTTCCCTCTACCTTTGTTTCACCTACTTTTGTATTTGTGATGTCTGAACCGTTTACTTCGGATTTGTATCCGTCGATCAGCTGTTCCTTCACTTCATACTTGTATGCTACTCCTTTCGCATCATAAGCTGGGAGTTTGTCAAACGTATACTTCCAATTTGTTGCTGCTGTTACTTCTTGTGTATCTACTACTTTGCCATTTTGTAGTAAGTCTACTTTGATCATTTTCGGACGATCTGTTGCACCATCGTCTTTCCATGTCTTCGTTCCTTCTACCTTCGTTTCGCCTACTTTTGTATTCGTGATGTCATAACCATTTACTTTGGATTCATATCCTGGAACTGATTGTTCTTTCACTGTATACGTATAGGCCACTCCTTTCGCATCATAAGCTGGTAAATCTGCAAATGTGTACTTCCAATCATTTGCTGATGTTACATATTGCGTCAGTAAAACCGTACCATTTTGGTATAAGTCTATCTTAATTGAGCTTGGACGATCTGTTGCGTTGTTATCGTTCCACGTTTTCGTTCCTTCTACGTTCACTTTTCCTACTTTTGTATTCGTGATATTAAAACCATCTACTTTGGATTCATATCCTGGGACTGGTTGTTCTTTCACTTCATACTTGTATGCTACTCCATTCGCATCGTAGGCTTGTAGATTGTCAAACGTGTACATCCAATTTGTTGCCGCGCTTACTTCTTTCGCGTCAATCACTTGACCGTTTTGTAGTAAGTCTACTTTGATGGCTTTATGTTCTTCCTCTGTGCCACCTTTCCACGTCTTCATTCCTGTAACGGAAGTCTTACCTACTTTTGTATTTGTGATGTCGTAACCATTCACTTTGGATTCATATCCTGGGACTGGTTGTTCTTTCACTTCATACTTGTATGCTACTCCATTCGCATCGTAGGCTTGTAGGTTGTCAAACGTGTATTTCCAACTTGTTGCCGCACTTACTTCTTTTGTATCTACTACTTTACCATTTTGTAGTAAGTCTACTTTGATTGAACTTGGACGATTCGTTGCATTGTTATCCTTCCAAGTTTTTATTCCTTCTACTTTTGTCTTACCTACTTTTGTATTTGTGATGTCATAACCATTTACTTTGGATTCATATCCTGGGACTGATTGTTCTTTCACTGTATACGTGTAGGCTTTTCCATTTGCATCATATGCCGGTAAATCTGCAAATGTGTATTTCCAGTTTATTGCCGCTGTTACTTCTTTCGTGTCAATCTTTTCACCGTTTCGGAATAACTCTACTTGGATTGAGCTTGGACGATCTGCTGCATTGTTATCCTTCCAAGTTTTTGTTCCCTCTACGTTTACTTTTCCTGCTTTTGTATTTGTAATGTCATAACCATTCACTTTGGATTCATATCCGTTTACTGGCTGTTCTTTCACTTCGTACTTATACTCTTTGCCATCTGCATCGTAAACTGCTAAACCTGTAAATTCGTATTTCCAGTTTGTTGCCGCCGTTACTTCCTTCGTATTAATCTTTTGGCCATTTTGGAGTAAATCTACTTTGATTGAACTTGGACGATCTGATGCGTTGTTATCATTCCACGTCTTCGTTCCAGCAATCGATGTAGTTTTCACTTTATTCGAAATCGGCAACTTAATTCCGTTTACAGCATCTTCTTCCACTTCAAACTCTACTTTTACCTTAGGATCAAAATCAATATAGTTTGGAGCTGAAACTTCTTGTACATAGTATTTACCTGGTGTTAAATTTTTGATTTCGATTATACCTTTTTCATCTGTTATATATTCATCTCCAACTTGTTCGCCCGATGCTTTATACAACTTAAACTTAACATTCGGTATTACTTTTTCTTCATTTCCTTCAAGGTGCTTAACAATTCTTAGCGTTCCTTTTGAAACCTTGTCACCTTCAGCAGTACCGCCACCTGCCATATTTTTGATTGGGAAAGTACCTGATTCAGAAGCCGGTTTTTTTCCAGTGACTTGGTAATCAACCTGATAATCATTCTTAAAGTAGTCTTGCTTCTTTCCGGCTTCCGTTAAAGTAGATGTATACCAAACCGAAAATGCATTACCACTCGCTTTATCTTTATTTATCACAACTTTAAATGATTTATCACCATTAAACGTAATGGTTCCATAACCTTGAGCTTCAAAGGCTTGAGGTGATACTCCAGAACCATTATTAATGTGGATCTTGAAACTATCTTTATTAAGCGTTTGACCTTCATGTAAATTATCATTCACAACAATATCACTACTTAAATTGTCTTTATTTAAGTTTATATTCAAGAACCAACGCAGTACATTTTCCTGACCTGAGTTCGTATCACCTGTTTTATAAAAAAACGGTTGCTCTCCAGGATCTGTACCACCACCACCTGTTGGACCGGTAATTGTTATAGTTTGCTTATCTAAATTTGTACCGAAATTTGTTTCAATTTCTTTCTTTTCATCCGTTCCTACATTAGTAGCTTGAACGTTAAGATAAAAACTTCCTTTAATATTTTGGTGTTTATTTACCTTATCATTAAACGTACATATCACTTTATCTCCAGTTACTTTACACTCACCATAATCACTTAACTGAATCTTTGTAGGAAATCCATGTAATTCTGGAGGTAGTGTTAATGTTAGTGTGTCTCCAGGCTTCAGCTTAAGTCTATCCTTTTCACTGAAGTTTACAGTTAATTGCGTCCACTCTGAGCTCTGTAGATCTGTTTTTTCCAAATCCAGTCTATCTACAAGTCCTGCTGTATTTAACTCTTGTGCATTTGCTATTATAGGCATTAAACTCTGGCCTATAGTAAACATAAAAATCATTATAATTGAGAAAATCGAAGTTATTCTTTTTAAATACACGCTTTATGTTACCCCCTTCAAATTACAATATAGGTAATTTTTAGGGCAGAAAGACATAACAAAGGCTCTATTAATCAATGTTATTGAGCTGTTTTTATTTATATATGTTGAATAACCATTATGAATTTTTGTCTTTCTTCACCCCTTCTTTTACCTTGAAACTCGAAATGTTACTTCTATATAAACTCATCTATTTTTTCTAATATGTCTAAACGACGAGATTGTTGATTTTTACTATTTAGCAAGAACAATAAAGGAATTGACGAGCTATTTCATAATAAAATTGCATCTAGTCGATTTCCATATTTATCATCCTGAAGGAAAACAAGAAATGTAGCGTATGATACAAGCCAAAAAAACCGCAGCTTTAAAACGCCTTATATTTAGAGAAACAAGCTGACACGAAAAACACGAAGTATTTCAACCTCAGTGTTATATAATAAAAAGCACTTCAGACGAAGTATTTATTATTTGTCAATGCGGATGAAAGTCATATTCTCCAAATTTGAATACAGTAGGACAAACTTTGAGGTAATAAAAAAGAGTGTAATTGTCAACCGAGTTCCTACGTATCATACAAAAATAAGAAAATCGGTCTTTTCATTTTTGGAGTAAAATGAATGTCGAGAAAAAGTACTTGCCTAATTGGCTCCGTGGCTATGTCGAAGGGTTAAACTGAACTTATATATTCGTTTCAGCTACTTGATAAGAATGGTTAGTTTTTCTAAAAAGATGTTGAATCCTCAAAATCAAAATATTAACATGTGCATATATTCTGTAATAACATAGAATCTGAGAGATTTATATTCTTTCATTAATTCTTATCAAATCACAAAAATTTAAATTGTACAGTATGTACTATATAAGCTCATTTTGATTTATCAACATATAAACCGCTACTATGCAGAACAAAACATAACCTGCACTCGCGCTTTCTCTCTTTGTTTTCATCCTTTTATGCATGGCCAGATGCTCTCGCCTACCTAAAAAGAAAGAGTTTTTTTATGTCATTTTTAATTTGTATTTATATATTTTAGACATGTAATCTCTAGTTTCTTAACTAGGTTGGAAGTTTTCAAGGTTATTTGCTCATAGTTTAGACACTTAGTTAGATGAAGGTTTTTTTGAAATATTTGGCGTAACTGTAGCAACATTATTTGCAACAATTGGACCATTTCCTAATAATATTTTCCCAAAAAAGAAAACATTCTCACAATCTATTATTCTAGAATAATTACAAAAAAGCAACAATTAAGTCCTTTTTCCATTTTTCGGATGATCAACATGCGCATTTTTGACACATGTATTTAGAGCAGAAAAAACGACTTCTGAGAGATAGCTCTTCCATCGTTTTTCTACTTAAGCTTTCCAAAATTAATATCTGATCAGTCTATAGACTGATCAGATATTTTTATATCACTTCTAATCTTCATTACATCTTCTCTGGTGCAGATACTCCAACTAATGCTAATGCATTTTGAAGTGTAATGCGTACTGCACGCATTAAATCGTAACGAGCTTTACTTAATTCTAAATTATCTTGGTTTAATACTTTTTCTGCATTGTAGAAGCTATGAAGCGCTGCTGCTAAGTCAAATGCATAGCTTGTAATGCGGTGCGGCAGACGTTTTTGCGCTGCTTCTGCAACTGCTGCTGGGAATTCACCAAGTTTCTTTAATAAGTCTACTTCTTTCTCAGAAGCAACTAGTTTGTAGTTCACATCGCCGCCTGCAGTTAATCCAAGCTCTTCACCTTGGCGAAGGATGCTGCATACGCGTGCATGTGCATATTGTGCGTAGTATACAGGGTTTTCATTTGATTTTGATACCGCTAAGTCCATATCAAAGTCTAAATGAGAGTCACCGCTGCGCATTGCAAAGAAGTAACGCATTGCGTCCACGCCCACTTCTTCCATAAGCTCACGAAGTGTAACAGCTTTACCTGTACGTTTACTCATTTTTACTTTTTCACCGTTTTGGTATAGTTGTACCATTTGGATGATTTCTACTTCTAATGTATCTTTATCGTATCCAAGCGCTTGAATTGCTGCTTTCATACGAGGAATGTAACCGTGGTGGTCAGCACCCCAAATGTTAATTAATTTATCAAAACCGCGCTCTAATTTATCACGGTGATACGCAATATCTGGTGTTAAGTATGTGTAAGAACCATCGTTTTTAATTAATACGCGGTTTTTATCGTCGCCGTAAGTCATAGAACGGAACCAAGTTGCTCCGTCTTCTTCAAATATTTCATCACGCTCTTTTAGTACTGCAAGAGCTTGATCAATTTTTCCGTTTTTGTATAATGATGTTTCAGAGAACCATACATCAAAATTAACACGGAAGCTTTCTAAGTCTTTTTGAAGTTTTGCTAATTCGTATTTCAAACCGTACTCACGGTAGAATTCATAGCTTTCTTTCTCATCAGCTTTTGCATAACGATCG
>Ga0102589_1001317_pt1 | contig 35044 bp, 26 predicted proteins | sample AraplaMF_Col_mLB_FD_76858 | JGI IMG/M metagenome (GOLD analysis project Ga0102589, IMG submission 76858) | Arabidopsis root microbial communities from the University of North Carolina, USA - plate scrape MF_Col_mLB | ecosystem: Host-associated > Plants > Roots > Endosphere | place: USA...
GTCGGCGACCTGGGCATTGGCGGCCTGGGCGAGGCTCAGACCACCCATCAGGGCGGCGCAGAGGAGTTTCTTATTCATGTATCCAGCTCCTTGATCTGAGAAATCGGAAACAGCGTCTGCGTCGGTCCCCCTGCATTCCATGGGGGACGGCCGCCCTAACGACGCCATCGACGCGGAGGTTAAGTTTGCCTATGTGAAAGCGGTGTTAACGGTGAACTAACAAACGCATAAGTTCCCGCACGCGGTCGAAGCGCTACGTAATGATTCATTTCTTGAACAACGACACGAACTGCGTAATCGGCATCGCATCGAAACCGCCTGGCGAGGATGCGAGCGTCATCAACGTTCGCGCCTGCATTTCAGCCAGTTTCGAAGCGATCGCGTTTTCGAACTTCCGCATCAGCACGGCCATCCCCTCGTCGCGTCGACGACGATGGCCGATCGGGTAGTCGATCGAGACCTCGGGCGTCGACGCTCCGTCCTTGAAATACACCTGAACCGAATTGCCGATATACCGTTTGTCGGGATCGAAGTACTCCTGGGTAAACCGGGGGTTCTCCATCACCACTGTCCGCGCGCGCAGTGCGTCGATCCGGGGATCGATCGCCACGGCGTCGGTGTAGTCCTGCGCGGTCAAACGGCCAAACAGCAACGGGACGGCCACCATGTATTGGAGGCAATGATCGCGGTCGGCGTAATTGGCCAAAGGGCCTACTTTGTCGATGATCCGAAGCGCCGCCTCCTGCGTCCGGATGACGATCCGCTCCACCGACTCCACCCCGCCCTGTTCGATCCGCGGCGCGACCAGCGGGTGCAGCTGCATTGCGCATTCCACGGCGGTCTGCGCATGGAACTCGGCGGGGAAGCTGATCTTGAACAGTACGTTCTCCATGACGTAACTACCGAAGTCGCGTTCGAACTCGAACGGCTTTCCATCGAATGCGACGTCATAGAAGCCCCAGGTCGGCGCGGTGAGCGCGCTCGGATACCCGACCACGCCCTTCATCGCATTGAGCGCATGGATCACGGCGCGACGGCACGCATCGCCTGCGGCCCAGCTCTTGCGCGGCCCGGTGTTGGGCGCGTGCCGGTAGGTGCGCAACGCGCCGTTGTCGATCCAGCTGTGCGAGATCGCGGTGACGACCTGGTCGCGGCTGCCGCCGAACATCGCCGTCGCCACGGCGGTCGATGCCAGGCGCACGAGGATCACGTGGTCCAGTCCGACGCGGTTGAATGCATTGCGCAGCGCGTAACAGCCCTGGATTTCATGGGCCTTGATCGCCCAGCCGAGCACCTCGCGCAACGTCATCGGTGCCCTGCCCTGCGCGGTCGCCTGTTGTCCGAGGTAATCGGCCACCGCGAGGATCGCGCCGAGGTTGTCGGACGGATGCCCCCATTCGGCGGCGAGCCAGGTGTCGTTGAAATCGAGCCAGCGGATCTGCGTGCCGATGTTGTACGCGGCCTGCGCGGGATCGAGTTCGAACGCGGTGTACGGCACGCGCGCGCCGCCCTGCAGTTCCGCGCCGGGCACCAGCGGGCCGAGGTGTTTGACGCATTCTTCGTGGTCCATCGCCAGCGCGGCGCAGGCGAGCGAGTCGAGCAGCATGAAGCGTGCCGTCTCGTAGGCTTCGCGCGAACCGACGTCCGCCTGGACGACGTAATCGGCGACCTGCGTCATCGCGGCGTCCGGCGGCGGACGGACGGCGGAACGGATCGGGGTGTGGCTCATTCGGGGCTCGACGAGTGGACCCGCGGGAGCGTCATGGTGGTCCACGCCATGCGCGCCCTTCGTGAACCCCCCCCGCCCGCGGCGCGCTCCGCCGACGGATGGCATGGTTCGCGGAATGCATCGGACCGGCGATCGCGCTTGGAAAACCGGCATTCCGGGCTCAAGTTGATGACATGGACGCTCCCACCCGACTTCCCAGCCTGTTCCTCTCCCACGGCTCGCCGATGCTGGCCGTGCAGGATTCCCCCGCCGGTCGCTTCCTCGACGGCCTCGGCCCGCTGCTGCCGTGGCCGAAGGCGATCGTCGTCGCGTCCGCGCATTTCATGACCGATCAACCGATGATCGGCGGCCATGCCCAACCGCAGACCGTGCACGACTTCGGTGGCTTCCCGAAGGAACTGTTCGAACTGCGCTACCCCGCACCCGGCGCGCCCGATCTTGCCGCGAGCATCGCGCAGCGCCTGCACGATGCGGGAATCCCGGCGCGCGTGCGCGAGAACCATGGGCTCGACCACGGCGTGTGGGTGCCGCTGCGACGCATGTACCCGCAGGCCGACATTCCGGTGGTGCCGATTTCGGTGATGCCGCACGGCAATGCGGCGCAGCACGTCGCGATCGGACGCGCGCTCGCGCCGCTGCGCGACGAAGGCGTGCTGGTGATCGGTTCGGGCGGTTTCGTGCACAACCTGGGCGAACTGGACTGGCGCCATGCCGATGCGCCGCTCATGCCGTGGGCAGGCGAGTTCGCGCAGTGGATGCGCGAAAAGCTCGAAACGCACGACATCGACGCCTTGGTGGATTGGCATGCGCGCGCGCCGCATGCGCAACGCGCGCATCCGACGGTGGAACATCTGATGCCGTTGTTCGTCGCGCTTGGTGCAGGCGGCGAGACGCCCGCGGTACGGACGCTGCATCGATCGCATGAGTTTGGATCGCTCGCGTTGGATGCGTTTGCGTTCGATTGATCCTCGCAGGATGGGTTTCGTACGAAACCCATCGTCCGACACGCAAAGATGATGGGTTTCGCTGTGCGAAACCCATCCTACGGCGCTCGTTCGATTGAGGTGCTGCGATTCCCTTCCCGCCATGCGGAAGAGGTGCACGCGCGGCTGATGTTCGTAGGATGGGTTTCGTACGAAACCCATCATCGGGCACGCAACACGATGGGTATCGCTGAGCGAAACCCATCCTACGGCGCTCTCCCGAAGGGAGAAGGGCTCAACTCCACGGCGGATCCGCAAACTTCCCCGCAAGGAAATCCACGAACGCCCGCACGCGCGGCGGCACCAGCCGTCGCTGCGGCATCACCGCATAGATGCCGCTATCGGTCAGCGGGTAATCCGCAAGGACCTGCATCAACCGCCCTTCGCGCAAATCGCGGCTGACATGCCAGAACGAATGGATCGCGATGCCCAGCCCCGCCACCACGCTATCGCGCACGAGTTCGCCGTAATTGGTTTCCATGCGACCGCGCACGCGCACCACGATCTCGCCGCCCGCGCCATCGCCGAAACGCCACACGTCCTGCCGCCCCTGGCTGCCGACCAGCAGCACGCATTCGTGTTCGGCCAGTTCCTGCGGCGTGCGGGGCAAACCGTGGCGACGCACGTAATCGGGCGAGGCGCACAGCACGCGTTGGTTCGCCGCGAGCTTGCGCGCCACCAGCGACGAATCGTCCAGCGCGCCGATGCGGATCGCCAGGTCGAACCCCGAACTCACCAGGTCCACCATCTGGTCGGTGAGGTTGATGCTGAGCTTCACGCGCGGATGCAGCGCGAGGAATTCGGGCAGCAGCGGCGACAGGTACTGCCGGCCGAACGACGCCGATGCCGTGACGCGCAGCGTGCCGCTGATCTCCGTGCCTGCCTGTCGAAGGCCGCCGGTGAGCGCCTCGAGATCCTCGACCAGCGGACGCCCCTGCTCGGCCAGCGCGGCGCCCTCAGGCGTCGCGTGCAGGCGGCGCGTGGTCCGGTGCAGCAGGCGCACGCCCAGGTCGCGCTCCAGCCGTTTCAGGCGCTGGCTGGCGACGGCCACGGACAGGTCCAGGCTGCGCGCGGCGGCGCTGATCGAGCCCAGGTCCAGCACGCGCAGGAACAACGCGATGTCGCCGATGCGGTCCACGGCAGACTCCTTCGTCGATTATCAACCAATCGTTGAAACTGATTAGCCATAATGCCGGTGTGCGAAGAAGATGCAAGCGCCTAGGCTGCCGTCCTTTCCCCCCGGACCCGCCGCCTTGGCCTCCACCTCCCTCCCCACCTCCACCGTCGCCAGCGGCCGCCTGCCGATGGCGCTGTACGCACTGACCGCCGGCTCGTTCGGCATCGGCTGCGCCGAGTTCGTGATCATGGGCCTGCTGCTGCAGGTCGCCGCGGACCTCCATGTGTCCATCGCCGCCGCCGGCATGCTGGTGTCGGGCTACGCGCTCGGCGTGTTCGCCGGTGCGCCGATCCTCACGCTGCTGACGCGCCGCATGCCGCGCAAGGCCGTGCTGCTCGCGCTGATGGGCATCTACACCGTGGGCAACATCGCCTGTGCGCTCGCGCCGGATTACACGACGCTGATGATCGCGCGGGTGGTCACCTCGCTCACGCACGGCACGTTCTTCGGCGTCGGCGCCGTCGTCGCCACCGGTCTGGTGCCGGCCGAACGCAAGGCATCGGCCATTTCGATCATGTTCTCCGGCCTGACGCTCGCCACGCTGCTGGGCATGCCTGCCGGCGCATGGCTGGGCCTGCACTTCGGCTGGCGCGCGACGTTCTGGGCGATGGGCGTGGTCGGCATCGTGTCGCTGGCGGTGATCGCGCTCCTGGTGCCGCACAGTCGCGATACCAGCGAGCCCGCACCGCTGCGCGAGGAACTGGCCACCATCGCGCGACCGCAGGTGTTGCTGGGCCTGTTGATGACGATGCTCGGCTTCGCCGGCGTGTTCGTCGTGATTACGTACGTGCAGCCGCTGCTGACGACGCTCACCGGTTTTTCCGATGCCGCGGTGTCGCCGATCCTGCTGGTGTTCGGCGGCGGCATGGTGGTGGGCAACCTCCTGGGCGGCCGCCTCGCGGACCGGCGCGCCACGCCCGCGTTGCTGGGCACGCTGTTCGCGCTCGCCGTCGTGCTCGCGGCGATGAGCTTCGTGCTGCACAGCCCGGTGCTGATGGTCGCCTTCGTCGGACTGCTCGGCGTCGCCGCGTTCGCCACGGTGTCGCCGCTGCAGCTGCGCGTGCTCGGCTTCGCCGAAGGCGCGGGGCAGAACCTCGCATCGAGCTTCAACATCGCCGCGTTCAACCTCGGCAATGCGGCAGGCGCGTGGCTGGGCGGCACCGTGATCGAACACGGGCCAGGCCTGGCGGCGATCACCTGGGTCGCGTCGCTGGTCACCGTCGCGGGTTTGGTGGTTGCACTGTGGAGCGTGCGGATCGAACGTCGCGGCACGCGTGTCGACGCGTTGCCCCGCGATTGCGCTGCGGAAGCGGCGTGACACATCGGGTTCACTGAAACGAAGCAGGTGCGGTGGCAGGCTCGAAAGTCCTGTCGCCGCATTGCCCTCATCCCACCCCCTCTCCCGCGCGCGGGAAAGGGGCTTCAAAGCAAACGAGGATTCATCGATGGAACACCGTTATCTTGGCAATTCCGGTCTTCGCGTTCCCGCATTGAGCTTCGGCACCGGCACGTTCGGCGGCAAAGGCCAGCTGTTCGGTTCGTGGGGCAATACCGATGTCGCCGAAGCATCGCGCCTGGTCGACATCTGCCTCGACGCGGGCCTCAACCTGTTCGACAGCGCCGACGTGTACTCCGGCGGCATGGCCGAAAGCATCCTGGGTGAAGCGATCAAGGGCCGTCGCGACAAGGTACTGATCTCGACCAAGGCGACGTTCCGCTTCGACGAGAACGATCCCAACGCCGTCGGCTCCTCGCGCTTCCACCTGCTGCGCACGGTCGACGCGCAGCTCAAGCGCCTGGGCACCGATTACATCGACCTGTTCCAGCTGCACGGTTTCGATGCGAAGACGCCGGTCGAAGAGACGCTGCGCACGCTCGACGACCTCGTGCGCGCGGGCAAGATCCGCTACCTGGGCGTATCGAATTTCTCCGGCTGGCACCTGATGAAATCGCTCGCGACCGCCGACCGTTACGGCTGGACGCGTTACGTCGCCAACCAGGCGTACTACTCGCTGATTGGACGCGATTACGAATGGGAGCAGATGCCGCTTGGCCTCGACCAGGGCGTCGGCGGCGTGATCTGGAGCCCACTGGGATGGGGCCGCCTCACCGGCAAGATCCGCCGCAACCAGCCGCGTCCGGAAGTGAGCCGCCTGCCGGGCAGTTCGGATTTCGGTCCGCCGGTGGACGAGGAACTGCTGTATCGCGTCGTCGACGTGCTCGACGAAATCGCCGCGGAAACCGGCAAGACCGTGCCGCAGATCGCGCTGAACTGGCTGCTGCAACGCCCGACCGTGTCGACGATCGTCATCGGCGCGCGCAACGAGGAACAGCTGAAGCAGAACCTCGGCGCGGTGGGTTGGAACCTCACGCCGGAGCAGGTCGCGAAGCTCGATGAAGCCAGCGCCGTGACGCCCGCGTATCCGTACTGGCACCAGCGCACGTTCGAGCGCAATCCGTCGCCGGTGTGATCGCTTCGCTCCCTCCCCTGCTTGCAGCGGAGGGTGGGCGAGGGGTGCAGTCCACTGCGCCCCTCGCACGAACGCAGCGCTTCCGCCTAACCCGTTCCAGGAGCTTCCATGAAAGCCGTCGCCCTCACCCGCTATCTCCCCATCGACGATCCGCAATCGCTGGTCGATGTCGAACTGCCCGATCCAGCAGCACCAACCGGGTTCGATCTGCTCGTGCGCGTTGAAGCCGTCTCCGTGAACCCGGTCGACACGAAGGTCCGCTCGCCGAAGCCGCAAGTGGAAGCGCAGCCGAAAGTGCTCGGTTACGACGCCGCCGGCATCGTCGAAGCCGTCGGCGACAAGGCCACCGGCTTCAAACCCGGCGACCGCGTGTACTACGCCGGCGACATCACGCGCCCCGGCAGCAACGCGCAATTGCAGCTGGTCGATTCGCGCATCGTCGCGCACGCACCGAAGACGCTGGACGCGGCGCAGGCGGCCGCATTGCCGCTGACCGCGCTCACCGCATGGGAACTGCTGTTCCAGCGCATGCCCTACGACAGCGAACACGGCGGTAAGGGCAAGTCGCTGCTCATCATCGCAGGCGCCGGCGGCGTGGGTTCGATCGCGATCCAGCTCGCGCGCCGCGCCGGTTTCACCGTGATCGCCACCGCGTCGCGCGAGGACACCATCGCGTGGTGCCGCGAACTCGGCGCGCATCATGTGATCGACCATCGCAAGGCGCTGCATCCGCAGCTGAAGGCGCTGGGTTTCGAAACGGTCGATGCGGCGCTGAATTTGTACGACACCAACCGCTACTGGGAGGAACTGGGCGAAATCCTCGCGCCGCAGGGCCATGTCGGTCTCGTTGTCGAACCGAAGGAACCGGTGCGGCTGGGCGACCCGTACAAGTTCAAGTGCATCGGGATCCACTGGGAAATGATGTTCGGTCGCCCGCGTTTCCAGACGCCGGACATGGACGAACAGGGCCGCATCCTGGCGCGCGTCGCGTCGCTGATCGACGAGGGCGCGTTGCGCGGGACGCATCGCGAGACGCTGTCGCCGATCGATGCGGCGAACCTGCGTGAGGCGCATCGCCGGTTGGAATCGGGGACGACGATCGGGAAGCTTGTGGTCTCGGGTTGGTGATCCCGTCGCGCTTCTCGCGCTGCCGCTTAGCCCCTCTCCCACCGGGAGAGGGGTTGGGGTGAGGGTCGGGACAAGCGATCACGCCCGCATTCGCGATGGACGCTTCGTAGCCCGGGTAAGCGGAGCGCACCCGGGTGAGCGTGACAGTCCCCGGGTGCGCTTCGCTTACCCGGGCTACGAGAGCGAAAGCAGGATGGGTTCCAGCTTTCGCTGGAATGACAATGAGGAGTGCCCTCGCGTTACACGCCCAGATCCTTTTGTAGCCCGGGTAAGCGGAGCGCACCCGGGTTGTGCGTGACAGCCCCCGGGTGCGCTTCGCATACCCGGGCTACGAGAGCGAAAGCAGGATAGGTTCCGGCTTTCGGTGGAATGACGAGTTACGCGAACCGCGCCAACACCTCACGCACGCCCGCCACATAGCTTCCGCCAAACAGATTCACATGGTTGAGCAGGTGGTAGAGGTTGTAGATCGGCGCGCGTTCGCGCCAGTCGCCCGCCAGCGTCGCATTCGCCTCATACGCGCGCCAGAACGCGTCGGGCGGCGAGCCGAACAACGTGAGCATCGCCAGCTCCGACTCGGCCCACCCGAAATGCACGGCGCCCGCATCGAGCAACGCCGGCATCCCATCGCCGCAGCAGTGCACGTTGCCCATCCACAGATCGCCATGCAGCAGCGAGGCCGGTTGCGCGGGAATCAATTCGCGCAACCGCGAACACAGACGTTCCACCGCATCCATCTCGCCGGATGCGAGCTGCCCGCCTTCCAGCGCGCGACGCGCCTGCGGATGCAGGCGGCGTTCGGCGAAGAACGTCCAGCCATCGTCCGTCCACGGATTCGCCTGCGGCGTGGCGCCGCAATAACCATCGCGCTTGAAGCCGAAGCGCGCGTTGCGCAGCGCATGCTGCGTCGCGAGGCCTTCGCCCGCGATCGCCCAGAACTTCTCCTTCGGCGCGCCTTCGCCGAGGTCTTCCAGCACCAGCCGCTCCGGATCCAGCGCCAACACGCGCGGCACGCGCAACGCGCCCGCGCCGGCCAGCGTCGCCAGCCCCGTGGCTTCGGCGGAATAGAAATCCGCCGGCGCGCCGGGCCAACGCTTCACGACGACCGCGAGGTTGCGGTACGTCGTGTGCGATATCTGCTGGCGGCCTTCGCTCATGGCTTTGGCGTCACGCCGCCTGCGCGTCGTCGCGACGATCGCGCTTGAGCACCGCCACCGGTTCGGCCCACGCGTTGCCGCCGCGGCGCTTGCTTGTCGCCAGCACCAGGTCGGATGGCTCGAACACGTTGAGGTTGTGCGTGATCGGCGTGGTCAGGATGTACTGCGCATCGGTCGAACGCAGGAAGCGGCCGACCTTCTCGATGTTGAACACGTCCAGGTGCGCGAACGGTTCGTCGATGAACACGAAGCCGCCCGGCTGGTCCTCGTCGCGCAGCAGGCCGACGAGCAACAACAGCGACTTCATCACCTGCTGGCCGCCCGAGGCTTCGCCGTCGTCCAGTCCGATCCAGCCCTTGCGATCGAAATCGAACTTCACCGTCAGTCCCGCCTGCGCAAGCGCGACGTCCTCGTTCACCAGTTCCGGCATCTCGACATCGACGCCGATGCCGGCCAGTTCGCCGAGCGCGGCGAGGTTCTTCTTGTATCGGCGCACGGTCGCGCGCAGCACGTTGATGTACGCACCGCGCGCTTCCTCGGTGATGCGGCGCGCACGATGCAGGTGCGCCTCGCGCTTGCCGATGGTGGACTCCAGGCCGTCGTGATCGGCGGCGAACTTGTCGCGCAACGCGATGCACGCCGCGTCCTCGATATAGCCGCCGCGTTGCATGCGCTCGTCGATGCGTTCCAGTTCCCGCCGCACCGCCCCGGCGCTTTCGTACTCGTCGCGCGCCTGGCGCAAGGCGTCGGCACTGCGCCATGCGGCCGGCATCAGCGCGCGCTTGCGGCGGAATTCCACAATGCGCTGCACGAGCTGCTGTCGTTCCTGTGCGATCTGCTGCGCGCGCTCGCGCACTTCGTTGTCGAGCGAGCGGATTTCGCCCGCGCGCGTGGCATCGGCGATGCTCTCCGCCTTGTCCTCGGCTTCGAGGCCGTCCAGCCGCGAACGCGCTTCGGACAGCGCAAGCGCCGCCTGCTGCGCGGCTTCGGCCATCGCCGGAAGTCGCTCGGCGGCGTCGGCGAATTCCGCCGCGCGCGTCACCAGTTCCTGCCCCGCATCGAGTCCGAGCAGACGCGCCTGCTCCGCATCGACGCGCTTGCCCAGTTCGCTCAGCTCATCCTCGCGCGCATGCGCTCGTTGCTGGATTTCGATCTGTTCGGCGCGCAGTTCGTCCAGTCGCGCCTGTCGCGCGCCGCTGCCGAAATGCGGCGCACCACCGCCGATGTGGCGACCGCCACGGTGTTCGCGCAGGTAGCCCTTCAGCGTGATCCAGTCCTGACCCTTCGGCAGGCGGCGGCCGTCCTCGATGTCCTCCACGCGCTGGATCTTGTCCAGTTGCCTGGGCAGCCACGACGGCGGTTCGGCCGAGAACTTCACCACTTCCAGCAGCGAACCCTTCGTCGCCTTCTCCACCGGCGTGCGCGTGGAGACGACGAAATGACGGTACTGCATCTTTTCGCCGAGCTTCCACGCGGCGCCTTCGTCGCGCGGATTCTCCAGCACGATGAGGTGGCGATACGGCGCAAGCACGGCTTCCACCGCGACCGACCACTTCGGATCGACGATGTCGACCAGCTCGGTGAGCACGCGATGTTCGATGTTCGCGTTGTCGAGCGCGGTGCGGAAATCACGCTCGAACGGCTCGACGATGCGGCCGCCGCCGCTGAGCGCGGCGACCTGCGCGGCGATCTCGCCGGTGCGCAGGCGATCGCGTTCGGCTTCCAGTTTCAGTTCGGCCTGGCGGCGACGACCCTCCTCGACGCGACGGCTCAGCGCCTCGACATCGACCGCGCCGCGCTGCGCCTGAACGCGTGCGAGCTCGTCGCGACGGCGCACCAGCATTTCTGCGTCGCGCGCGTGGTCGCGCGCGGCGGTGAATTCGGTTTCGCAGGCGCGCACGTCGGCGCGTGCGCGTTCGATCGCGACACGCAGCTCGTCGCGCTGACCGACCGCATTGTTCTCCCGCGTACGCAGGTTCTCCTGCACGCGCTGGCGTTCGCGCAGCGCGCGGCGCAAACCGGTCAGGCGCGGACGCGCGCCTTCCAGCGTCGCGCGCAGGTCGGCCAGTTCGATCTTGGGCGCGATTTCCGCCTGCAGGCGCTGACGCTGGTTGCGCAACGCCTGGCCTTCCTCGAACGAACGCACGTCCACGCGCGCGGATTCGAGCTTGAAATGCAGCTCGCCCAGGCCGTGGCGCAGTTGTTCGATTTCCTTTTCGACATCCCGCTGTTCGGACTTGGCGCGCTGGTAATCGTCCAGCACCGCCTTGTCCTCGAACACGTCGAACACCAGTTGCAGCAGTTCGCGGGGCGAGAGCTGGCAGAGTTTGTCGGTCGCGCCCTGCTCCAGCGTGAGCACGCGGCAGATCGCGCGCGTGAGGCCGGCGCCCGCCAGGCGCACGCGATAGTCGCGCACGCCGAGCCATTCGCCGCCCTGTTCGATCTGTTCGACCGGTACGTCGCCGGCGAGGATCTGATAATCGCGCGACCAGTCGCCGCCGCGCTTGCGGATGCGGCATGCGAGCGTGACGGTCTCGTCCTTGATCGGGAAAAACGGGCGTCCGCCGCGACGATCCGGGCGATTGCTCACCACCGCACGCAGCCACGCCTGACCCTTGCCGTTGTGGCGGAGATAGGTCTTGTAGTCGCGTGCGGTTTCGCGGTCTTCGATGGCGAGCAGCGTGCGCAGCGCATCGAGGAGCGTCGTCTTGCCCGAACCGTTCGGGCCGACGACGGTGATGACGGATGCGTCCAGCGGCAACTGGAAACGCTGCCAGTAATCCCAGTGCACGACTTCCAGGCTGCGGAACTCAAACATCGGCCTGCGCCTCTTCGTTGGCTTCGCTGCTTTCGTTGGAATCGATTGGTTCGGGCGCCGCGTCGTACGCGTCGTCCTCTACATCGTCGGCGTTCGCCGCCTGCGTCGCGCGCGCCTGTTCGACCACGAACGACAGCGCGCCATCCATCACGCGGCTCGCGATGCGTTCGTAATCGAACGCGAGGTCGAGCAGCGGGCCTTCGGCGATGCGTTCCTTGCGGCGCACGATGAAGCCGTGCCGCTGCAACGCGCCAAGCGAAAGATTGATGCGGAACTTGCCGCCCAGCTTGTCGCCGAAGTCGGCCACGAGCGTGCGTTCGTTGATCGGTTCGACCATGTCCTGTCCGACCGGCACCGGTTTGAGCTCGGCGAACATCTGCTCCTGGTCCTGCTGGCGGTCGCTTTCCTGGCGCGCGATCTGGCGCTGGCGCTTGGGCAGTACGAGCAGCGACCACAGCACGACCAGAAGTGCGAGCGCGTCGCGATCCAGTTGCAGGTTGCTCGCGGCCCATGCGCGCGCGCTGCCGAAGACTTCGTTTTCCTGCGCGCGCGCCACGCCGACGGCGACGTGCGCGGCGAAGGGATGTTCGAGCAGGCGCAGGCCGGCGCCGGCGAGGCGGCGATCGAGTTCGTCGCGCAGCTCGGCGTCGACCAGCAATTGGCGCACCGCGTGGTCGTCGCGCGGCAGCCAGCGCTCGGCGAGCAGGCGGGCGATCAAGGTTGCGGTGGGGTCGCTCATCGGGATTCCATGGGGTTGGCGGCTTTGGACTTCTTCCGCTTCGGTACTGCGGTTCGCTTTTGCTCGTCATCCCGGCGGAGGCCGGGATCCAGGCCCGTTACCTCTGGATCGGTCGCGACTTCCGACGCTTCGGGCCTAGGTCCCGGCTTTCGCCGGGACGACGCTTTTTTCGATTGCGCGAACTCGGCGTGCGCATCGGCTTCGGCTGCGGCATCGCGTTCGGCTTCGACGGAGAGCGCATCGCCTTCTTCGTCCACCTTCCCCGTCAGCCACGCGCGGCTCATGTACGCCACGCCCGCGCGGTTGACCTGTTCGAACTGCGTGCCGACCTTCCATCGCAGCGGCAATTGCGCGATGGACGCGCTGACGCCGTTGCGGTTCTCCGCGCCGGGATCGCCGATCAGGCCCAGCAGCGACAACCGGTACGCGCTGACCGCGAAACCTTCCTGCGGCACCCAATCCGACAACGCGGTGTCCACGTCGTTTTCCAGCGCCGCCAGCTGCGACAGCCACTGTTCGGCGTGCAGGTAATCCTGTTCGGCGACCGGCGCCTGCGTGTCGTCGGGCGCGTCCTGCGCGGGCGGGAGCGAAGCGTCTTCCTGCGCCTGCCGTTCGCGTTCGACCAGTTCGTATTCGGCGACGTCCAGCGCAATGGGCGCCAGCATGAAAGCCGGCGCGACGATGCGCGCGAACGCGTCGTCGGCCAGCGCGGCGAGCGCATCGGCATCGAGCCCGCGCAGGTAGCGGTTCACGTCGGAGGACGACAGGCCGCTCGCGCCGATGTGCACGCGATGGCGGTCGAGCTGGTTCAGCGCGCGCTGGAACACGGAGGCCTGGCGCAGCATCGAGCTCTGCGCGCGGCCGATCTGCTGCGCGACGCGATGCGTGGCGGCGTCGAGTTCCTCGTCGGCGGCGATCTCCTTGACGATCGCCGTGCCCTTTTCGACCCACTGCCACACCTGCTGCAAGGTGCCGGCGGCGCGCTGGATGCGGTGCTCCGACCCGCTGAGCACGGCCTGGTCGAAATCCTCGCGGTATTCGTTGAGGCGCGAGAGCAGGTGCTGCAGGTCGTCGCCGCGCACGCGCCCGACCGCCTGGCCGGCGGCGAGCTGCGCGGTGACGTAGGCCAGCTCATCGCCTTCGCGATTGAACTGGAGCAGCAGGCCGATGGCCGACAGCGCCTGGCGGCCGACCGGGCTGATGCGGTAGCGCTGGGTGTCGTTGTCCCAGCGCAGCAGGTCGTTCTCGCGCAGGCGGCCCAGGACCGTGTCGAACTTCACCGGGTCCAGGTAGGCGAAATGGTCGCGCAGCTCCTGCGGGCTCCAGTCCGGCGCGGCGCCGCGCTCGCCGATCGCCCGCAGCACCAGCAGCCGCACCATCACGCTCTCCTCGCCCCCGTGGAACAGGGTCGAGAAGGCGCGCAGGAGGTCGCGGGCGGAAAGCAGCGGGTGCAGGTCGGGCAGGTCGGCCGCGACGATGCCGGCGCGGAGGTAGTCCTGCAGGGGTGCGGAAGCGTCGTCCATAAAGGACCGGAGACTACGGGTGGGCCATGTTCGACGAGCGCCGGGCCCGACACAACTCTTGCGCGGCGGCGGGTTTTGCGCAGGGGCGCGTCGTTCGTCGGAAGGTTTCGCAGTGTCGATGCGCCCGGGCCCCGTTCGTCGTATCCATGAGGGCCGGCGCCATTGCCGCCCCGCTTCGATCAGGAGTAGATGAATGAAACGATTCCTCGCCGTTTTCCTGGGCTCGGCCGCGTCGATGGACGCCTGGAAGGCCCTTCCGGAGTCCGAGCGCAACCGCCGCGAGCAGGACGGCATGAAGGCCTGGGGCGACTGGGTGGAGCGGAACAAGGCCGCGATCGTCGACAACGGCTCGCCGCTGGGCAAGACCAAGCGGATCGGGCCCAAAGGGATCGGGGATGTGCGCAACGAGCTGGCGGCCTGGACGGTGGTCGAGGCCGAGTCGCACGAGGCCGCGGCCCGGATGTTCGAAGGCCACCCGCATTTCTCGATCTTCCCGGGCGATGCGGTGGAAGTGATGGAGTGTTTGCCGATGCCGGATAAGGCCGGCTGACCCTCCGCTCTGTAGCCCGGGTAAGCGAAGCGCACCCGGGACGCCGGCTCCGGTGCGCTTGACGGCCCCCGGGTGCGGCTTCGCCTTACCCGGGCTACGACGCTGACGCGTCGGCCACTCGTCGCAACCGGCTTGATGCCGCCGGGCTTTCCCGGCATCGTGCCGGCTTCCGTACGCCAGCGTACATATCGACGAAACCCGCCGATGACGGCCGCCAGCCCCCTCAGCTTCGCCTCCACCGCGCCGCAGGAACCCCACCCGCTCTACCCGCATCTGTTCGCGCCGCTGGACCTGGGCTTCTGCACCCTGCCCAACCGCGTGTTGATGGGTTCCATGCACACCGGGCTGGAAGACAAGGCGGCGGACTTCCCCAAGCTCGCCGCCTACTTCGCCGAGCGCGCGGCCGGCGGCGTCGGGCTCATCGTCACCGGCGGCTTCTCGCCGAACCTCGCCGGCTGGCTCAAGCCGTTCGGCGGGACGATGCGCTTTCCGTGGGAAGTGCGCCGGCACCGGCAGGTCACCGGCGCGGTGCATGCGCATGGCGGGCGCATCTGCCTGCAGATCCTCCACGCCGGCCGCTACGGCTACAGCCCGCTGCAGGTGGCGCCGAGCAGATTGAAGGCGCCGATCAACCCCTTCACCCCGCGCGCCCTGTCGGCCGGCGGCGTGGAGCGGCAGATCCGCGCGTTCGTGCGCAGCGCGACGATGGCGCGCGAGGCCGGTTACGACGGCGTCGAAGTCATGGGCTCGGAGGGCTACCTGCTCAACCAGTTCACGGCGCCGCGCACCAACAAGCGTGGCGATGCGTGGGGCGGCGATGCGGCCAAACGCATGCGTTTCGCCGTGGAAATCGTCCGGCGCATCCGCGAAGCCTGCGGGCCGGATTTCATCATCGTCTACCGCCTCTCGATGCTGGACCTGGTCGACGACGGCCTGGCCTGGGACGAGGTCGTGCAGCAGGCGCTCGCCATCGAAGCCGCCGGCGCGACGCTCATCAATACGGGCATCGGCTGGCACGAGGCGCGCGTCCCGACGATCGCCACCTCCGTGCCGCGCGCGGCCTTCACCGGGATCACCGCGCGCCTGAAGCCGCACGTGCGCGTGCCGCTGGTGACGACCAACCGCATCAACATGCCCGAGGTCGCCGAGAGCGTGCTGGCGCGCGGCGAGGCCGACATGGTGTCGATGGCACGTCCGCTGCTGGCCGATCCGCAGTGGGTGAACAAGGCGCGCGAACGCCGGGCGCTCGACATCAATACGTGCATCGCGTGCAACCAGGCGTGCCTGGACCACGTGTTCGAGAACAAGACCGCGAGCTGTCTGGTCAACCCGCGCGCCTGCGCGGAGACCGAACTGAACTACGTGCCGACCCAGGCGCCCCGGCGCATCGCCGTGGTCGGCGCCGGTCCCGCGGGGCTGGCGGCGGCGACGGTCGCCGCCGAGCGCGGGCATGCGGTGACGCTGTTCGAGGCGACGGGCGAGATCGGCGGACAGTTCAACCTCGCCAAGCGCATCCCGGGCAAGGAGGAGTTCCACGAGACCCTGCGCTACTTCGGCCGGAAGCTGGAACAGACCGGCGTGGACGTGCGCCTGGGCACCTATGCCGAAGCAGAAGCGCTGGCCGGCTTCGACGCGGTGGTGCTGGCCTCCGGCATCCGCCCGCGCGAGGTGGACTTCCCGGGCGCCGACCATCCGAAGGTCGTCAGCTACCTGGACGTGCTGGGCGGGCGCGTCGTGCCGGGGCGCAAGGTGGCGGTCGTGGGCGCCGGAGGCATCGGTTTCGACGTGGCGGAGTTCCTGGTCGAACACGGTCCGAGCGCGGCGCTCGATCCCGCCCGCTGGCGCGCCGAATGGGGCGTGGACCTGGGCTACGACGGCAACCGCGGCGGACTGGCCGTGCCCCGGCCCGAAGCGCCCGCGCGTGAGGTCTGGCTGCTGCAGCGCTCCGCCGGTCGCCCCGGCGCGCGCCTGGGCAAGACGACGGGCTGGATCCACCGCGCCACGCTGAAGGGGAAGAAGGTGCGGATGCTCGGCGGCGTCGAATACCTCGGCGTGGACGACGAGGGCTTCCACATCCGCGTCGACGGCAGCGAACAGGTGCTGGCGGTCGACCATGTAGTGGTCTGCGCCGGCCAGGAACCCTACAAACCGCTGTACGAAGCGCTGGCGGCGCAAGGCACGCCGGTGCATGTGATCGGCGGTGCGGACGTCGCGGCGGAGCTCGACGCGAAGCGCGCCATCGCCCAGGGAAGTCGCGTCGCGGCGCAACTGTGACGAAATGCGCAGCCCTTGCTGGGCAAGGGCTGCAGGGGTGTTGAGAGGCCTGTTCGCGTGTACGCGTCCGCAGGGTGGCGGCCGGGTTCTTCGCCTTCCTGAACGGGCGTTCGGGTTTTCCATGGCCGGAGGCCGGCACCGAATCCCGTTTCCATACAACGAGTTGCGTTAGTCCAACCCGATTTCCAGCCGGAACGCCGAGGTCCGGTCAAGCCCCCAGCATTCACCCGGCGTTTATCTTCGCGCCGCTACCTTGCGCCAACTTTTTCGGCCACCCCTCTTGGTGGCGACCCTCACCGCCCGCGTACGGAACGAAGTTCGCGTGGATTGGTGAATGGGCAAAAGCGCGCCGCAGAGTGCGCTGCCCTCCCCAGTACGCCATGCCGGTTCGTGCCGTGGCCTGCCTCCCCGTTCGGGAAGCGGCCGTGAAGCGGACCGGCGCAACGGAGCAAGGAGTCCGATTAGATGAAACTGGCTTGGATCCTGTGGCTGGCCTCCGTGCTTCCGCCACAAACCGCCGACTCGCTGTGCCTGAGCACCACCGTCTACCTGGAAGCGCGCGACCAGTCGGTCCGCGGCCAGAAGGCGGTCGCCGAGGTCGCCCTGCGCCGCCGCGACAGCGGCCTGTGGGGCAACACCGTCTGCGACGTGGTGACCGCGCGCAAGCAGTTCGCCCCCACGCTCGTGTCCCCGGGCACGCAGCTGAGCAATACCGAAGCCTGGGCCGAGGCGGTCACCATCGCCCTCGACGCCGAGCGCAACTGGGCCCTCCCGCCCGGCCAGCGCAAGGAGATCGTCCCCGGTGCGAGCCACTTCGCCGCGCACGCGATCGCCAGCCCGTCCTGGCGCACGGCGTACCAGGTGGCGACGATCGGCGACCACACCTTCTATAAGGTGCAGTCGCTGAAGCCGCGTCGCTCGTAAGCGCCGCAGGCGGGCCTTCCGGCCCCGAGCGGAAGGCGTCCGGCAACCGCCCGTCGGACAATGAACCGTTGCATCGGCGTCGTTGAGCGCGCCTGACGCGCCCGGTCATAGTGTCGGGATCCGCTGTCCCTGAAGGATCCCGCATGAAGCTCTACACCAAGCCCGGCGCGTGCTCGACCGCCGACCACATCGCGCTGCAGTGGACGGGCCAGCCGTTCCAGCTGGAGATCCTCGACAAGGATTCGATGAAGGCCCCCGCCTTCCTAGCGATCAATCCGGCCGGCGCGGTGCCGGCGATCGTCGACGGCGATTTCGTGCTGACGCAGAACGCCGCGATCATGGGCTACATCGCCGACTCCTTCCCCGAGGCCGGCCTCGCCGGCGACGGCAGCCCGCGCCAGCGCGCCGAGGCCGCCCGCTGGCTCGCTTTCGTCAATTCCGACCTGCACCCGGCGTTCAAGCCGCTGTTCGGGCCGGGCGCCTTCATCGGCGACGAGAGCCAGTTCGATGCGGTCAAGCAGGCCGCCCGCAAGCGCGTGCGCGCGCTGTTCGAGTCGGCCGACCGGCAGCTCGCCGGCAAGCAGTGGATCGCCGGCTTCCGCAGCTACGCCGATCCCTACCTCTACATCACGCTGCGCTGGGCGCAGGGCACCGGCATCGACCTGTCGGGCCTGGACAACCTCGCCGCGTTCAAGGCGCGCATGGAAGCCGATCCGGGCGTGCAGAAGGCACTGGGCATCGAAGGCCTGGCGTAACGGCTTGATGCATCGAACACGAAGGCGGCCCCGGGCCGCCTTCGTGCGTTCTGGAACCGCCTATCGCGTCAGGCCTGTTCCAGCGCCCGGAAGCGTCGCTCCATCTCCGCGGCGAATTCGGAATCGCGGGCCTTCGCCAACGCGGTGCTGAAGTCCGGCAGCAGCGCCATCAGCTCGCCCATGTCGGTGCAGCGTTCGACCTTCAATTGAAGGAAGTAGCCGCGCAGGCCGAGGTGCTCGCGCACGGTCTCGGACATCATGGTGTAGAGCGCGGAATATCCCGACGCGGAAGACGACGCAGCCGATGAAGGCGCGGACGCGCTGGAAGCGAACGCCGGCACGTTGCGTTCGGACGAAGGCGAAGGCGGCGTTGCGGGGCGCGCGGATTCGCGGATCGTCGCGGCTGCAGCGGCAGCGAGGCTTTGAGGCACCGCGATCAGGCCCAGGGATTCGAGCTGCTGGAGCGCATCGTCCGGCGACTTCAGGCCGGCCATCACGCCACGCAGCTGCGCCACGTTGCGCTGTCCATCCACCATGAGCAGGATCGATCGCAACCCGTTGGGCAGCTTCAACGTGCGGTTCTGGATTTCGTCGCGACCGGCATCGGTCTTGTTCGGCACTTCGTCGTCGCGCATGGTTCCCCCCGGACCATTGGCTGCGAAAGCCGCCCGACTATGCCACGGTTTCCGACCCGCATGCGCGTGCTGCGCCGGCCCGGCGATTCGACTTTGCCAACCCTGCCGCAAAAGCGACCGTGCCTCGCATGGCCCGGAAACGAAAAAGGCCGCGCATTGCGCGGCCTTTCCCTTGCGAACACCCGCAGCGATCAGCGCTTGGCGATATCCACGTATGCGCGATCTTCCGGCCCCACGTAGTTCGCGCTCGGGCGGATGATCTTGCCGTCCTCGCGCTGTTCGATCACGTGCGCGCTCCAGCCGGTGGTGCGTGCGATGACGAACAGCGGCGTGAACATCGGCGTCGGGATTCCCATCATGTGGTAGGCCGATGCGCTGTACCAGTCGAGGTTCGGGAACATCTTCTTGGTGTCCATCATCAGGTTCTCGATGCGCTCGGACACGTCGAACAGGGTCATGTTGCCGCCATCGCTGCACAGCTTGCGCGAGATTTCCTTGATGATCGGATTGCGCGGATCGCCGATGGTGTACACCGGATGGCCGAAGCCGATGATGATTTCCTTGCGCTCCATGCGCGCGCGGATATCGGCCTCGGCTTCATCGGCCGAACCGTAGCGGCTGATGATGTCCATCGCCACTTCGTTCGCGCCACCGTGTTTGGGACCGCGCAGCGCGCCGATCGCGCCGGTGATGCACGAATGCAGGTCCGAACCGGTGCCGGCGATGACGCGCGCGGTGAAGGTCGATGCGTTGAACTCGTGTTCGGCGTAGAGGATCAGCGACTTGTCGAGCGAATCGGCATGGAGCTGCGAAGGCTCCTCGCCATGCAGCAGGTGCAGGAAGTGCGCGGCGACGGAATCGTCGTCGGTTTCCACGTCGATACGACGGCCGTTGCGCGTGAAGTGCCACCAGTACAGCAGCATCGAACCGAAGCTGGCGATGAGCTTGTCGGCGATGTCGCGCGCTTCCGAGGCCGGATGGCCTTCGCGTTCGGGCAGCACCGTGCCCAGCACCGAGCAGCCGGTGCGCAGCACGTCCATCGGATGCGCGTTGGCGGGGACCAGTTCCAGCGCTTCGGACACGATCGCCGGCAGGCCGCGCAGGCGCTTGAGCTTGGCCTTGTACTGCTTCAGCTGCGAGGCGGTCGGCAGCGCGCCGTGCACGAGCAGGTGCGCGACTTCCTCGAAGGTCGACTTCGTCGCCAGGTCGTGGATGTCGTAGCCGCGGTAGTGCAGGTCGTTGCCGCTGCGGCCGACGGTGCACAGCGCGGTGTTGCCCGCGGCGGTGCCGCTGAGCGCGACGGATTTCTTGGCCTTGGGCAGGACCTGGGTGGTCTCGGTCATCGGGTTTCTCCTCGTGCGTGATCCGGCGGTTCTTGACCGGTCGGACCGGGGTGCGACGTTGTCAGGATTGAAGGGGCGACAGCGGGGTTGAATTCGATCAAAGCCAGCCTGCGACGAGCCTGTCGCAGCCGACCGTGGTGAGCCGGATCGCGCCCGCCACGGTCGCGGGGCGGACGGACGCGCCGGCGGAGATGGGCACAGGGGGAATCCACATCACGGATGCCCTGTACGCTCCGTCGGCCGACCTTTTGCTTACTTCTTGCCGCTGGCGAAAAGCGAATCGAGCTTGTCCTCGTAGGCGTGGTAGCCCAGGAAGTCGTACAGCTGCGCGCGCGTCTGCAGCGTATCGACGATGTTCTTCTGCGTGCCTTCGCGGCGCACGGTCTCGTAGAAGTTCAGCGCCGCCTTGTTCATCGCGCGATACGCGCCGCAGCAGTACAGCGCGATGTCGACGCCCGCATCGCGCAGCTCGTCGGTGGTGAAGAACGGCGTGGAGCCGAACTCGGTCAGGTTCGCGAGGATCGGCACTTTCACCGCGGCCTTGAACTTGCGGTAATCGTCGAGCGAATTCATCGCTTCGGGGAAAATCATGTCGGCGCCGGCCTCGACGTAGGCGACGGCGCGCTCGATGGCGGCATCCAGGCCTTCGGTCGCGGCGGCGTCGGTGCGCGCCATGATCACGAACGAGGCATCGGTGCGCGCGTCGACGGCGGCCTTCACGCGATCGACCATCTCGTCCTTCGGCACGACTTCCTTGCCCGGGCGATGGCCGCAGCGCTTCTGCCCGACCTGGTCTTCCATGTGCACGGCGGCGACGCCGACGTTGATGAAGGAGCGGATCGTGCGCGCGATGTTGAACGCGCCTCCCCAGCCGGTATCGATGTCGACCAGCAGCGGCATCTGGGTGGCATCGACGATACGGCGGGCGTCGGTGAGGACGTCCTCCATCGTGCTGATGCCCAGGTCCGGCATGCCCAGCGAGTTGGCGGCCACGCCGCCGCCGGACAAATACAGCGCCTTGTAGCCGGTGCGCTTGGCCATCAGGCCCGCGTAGGCGGTGATGGCGCCCATCACCTGCAAGGGGGTTTCTTCGGAGAGCGCGGCGCGGAAGCGGGCGCCGGCGGAATTCGAGGGGTTCATGGCGTCTCCTGGTGAGACGGACATTTTAGCCGACGGGGCCAGGTGGCCGGTTTGCGGGTCCCGTTCGCCGGGGACGAAGGCCGTAGGCCCGTTCATCGCCGCACTCACCCACCCGCATCCGCCCCGCGCTCCAGCGCGCGCTTCACTTCCTCCAGCGCGCCGGGGTCGTCCAGCGTCGACAGGTCGCCCGGGTCGCGGCTTTCGGCCAGGGCCTGCAACGAGCGCCGCAGCAGCTTGCCCGAACGCGTCTTCGGCAGCGCGTTCACCACGTACACGCGCGCGGGCTTGGCGACGCCGCCCAGCTGTTCCACCACGCGCTGCTGCATGCCCGCCGCCGCATCCGATGCCGATTCGTCCTGCCGCTTGAGCGTGGCGAACACCACCGGCACCTGACCCTTGAGTTCGTCGTGCACGCCGATCACCGCCGCCTCGGCGACGCTGGGATGCGTCGAACACGATTCCTCGATCTCGCGCGTCCCAAGGCGATGCCCCGCGACGTTGATGACATCGTCCGTGCGGCCGAGGATGAAGGTGTAGCCGTCCTCATCGCGGATCGCCCAGTCCAGCGAGCTGTAGACCAGTTGCTTGAAGTGACTGAAGTAACTGGAAAGGAACCGCGCGTCGTCGTTCCACACCGTCGTCAGGCAACCCGGCGGCAGCGGTGGTTCGATGACCAGTACGCCTTTCGTTCCGGCAGGCACGTCGTCGCCGGTGACATCGTCGATTACGCGCAGCTTGTAGCCCGGCGTCGGCAAACCGGGCGAACCGAACTTCACCGGTTTCAGATCAAGCCCCGGCATCAGCGACAACACCGGCCACCCGGTTTCGGTCTGCCAGTAGTTGTCGATGATGGTCTTGCCGATGCCGTCGGTGATCCACTTCGCGGTCGGTTCATCGAGCGGTTCGCCGGCGAGAAACAGCCACTGCAGCTTCGACAGATCGTGTTTCTTCAGGAACGCGGCGTCCTGCTTCTTCAGCACACGAATGCCGGTGGGCGAAGAGAACATCGTGCGCACGCCGTACTGCTCGCAGATGCGCCACCACATGCCCGGGTCGGGATTGGTCGGCAATCCTTCGTACAACACCGACGTCGCGCCCGCGATCAGCGGCCCGTATACGTTGTACGAATGACCCACCGCCCAGCCGACATCGGACGTGGAGAACATCACCTGCCCGGCGCGCACGTCGTAGATCGACCACATCGACAACGCGAGCGCGACCGCGTAGCCGCCCACATCGCGCTGCACGCCCTTGGGTTTACCCGTCGTGCCGGAGGTGTAGAGCAGGTAACTCGGCTCGTTCGATTCGAGCCACTCCACATCGACTTCCGCGCCGTCGAACTTCTCGCGCAACGGCGCGTAGTGTTCGTCGCGACCTTCGACGATGGCGTGATCCGGGTCGAGTCCGCGTTCGACAATCAGCACCTTCGGCGGTGGCGATTTCGCCGCGTCGCACGCCGCATCGACCAGCGGCTTGTACGCAATCACCTTGCCGCCACGCATTCCTGCATCGGCGCAGATCAGCAACCTCGGCGTCGCATCATCGATACGTAGCGCGAGGTTGTGCGAAGCGAAGCCGCCGAAGACGACCGAATGCACCGCACCGATGCGCGCGCAGGCAAGCATCGCGAACACCGCCTCGGCCATGTTCGGCATGTAGATGACGACGCGGTCGCCGCGCCCGACGCCAAGCCCGCGGATGATCGCGGCGAAGGTGTTCACTTCGCGATGCAGCTCGCGGTAGGTGATCTCGCGCGTGACGTTGGTTTCCGACGAAATCGCAACAAGCGCCAGTTGCTCCGCGCGCTCGTGCAGATGGCGATCGACCGCGTTGAAGCACAGGTTGGTTTCGCCGCCGGCGAACCACTTGCGGAAGGGCGGATTGGAATAGTCGAGGATTTTTTCCGGCGCCTTGTTCCAGTGGATCGCCCTCGCCTGCTCGCCCCAGAACTCTTCGGGTTGTTCGATCGAGCGGCGGTAGAACTCTTCATAGCGCATGGCGGCGACTCCGGACGGCGATGCGTCTTGACCAGTGCTTTCAGGCTAGTCCGCGCGACGTGAGCATTCGTTACGACGATGGTCTAAGGGGCCGGAACGCAGGCGGAAATCGCCGCTAAGCGTTTGATTTTGGCGAGCGGCACGCCTGGAAGCCGCGACGCATCTGGCGCAATGCAGCACGCGCATGGGTATGCAAGGCGGAATTTTCGCCCTGCTCCTGAATGCGGGGGCGGCGGCATTGTGGCGCTCGTCCGCACCGTCGCCGCAGCGCATGCACATGAAGACATCGCCTTCCCGTTTCTACCTGTGGGTCATCCTGGCGATCGTGGCCGGCGGCATCCTCGGGCATTTCCTGCCCGACACGGCCGTCAAGCTCAAGCCGCTGGGCGACGGCTTCATCGCGCTGATCAAGATGCTGATCGCGCCGATCATCTTCCTCACCGTCGTACTCGGCATCGCGGGCGTGTCGGACGTGAAGAAAGTCGGGCGCGTGGGCGTCAAGGCGATCTTGTACTTCGAAGTGGTCTCGACGATCGCGCTGGTCATCGGCCTGGTCGTGGTCAACACGATCAAGCCCGGTGCCGGTTTCCATGCCGACCCGGCGACGCTCGATGCTGCCGCGGTGGCGAAATACGCCGACGCGGCGAAGGAACAGAGCGCGACCGACTTCCTGCTGCACATCATCCCCAAGACCTTCACCGAAGCCTTCACCGCCAGCGGCGACATGCTGCAGGTGCTGCTGCTCGCGGTGCTGTTCGGCTTCGCGCTGACGCGCATGGGCAAGGCCGGCGCGAAGATCGTGGAACTGTTCGATGCCGTCGCCAAGGCGTTCTTCGGGATGATGGCGATCATCATGAAGCTGGCACCGATCGGCGCCGGTGCGGCGATGGCCTTCACCATCGGCAAGTACGGCGTGGATTCGCTCGGCCCGCTCGCGCTGCTGATGGGCAGCTTCTACCTGACGTGCGCGTTGTTCGTGCTCGTCGTGCTGGGGCTGATCGCCCGCTTCACCGGTTTCAGCATCGTGCGCTTCATTGCCTACATCCGCGACGAGCTTCTGCTGGTGCTGGGAACGTCGTCGTCGGAGTCGGCACTGGTTCCGCTGATGCAGAAGCTCGAACGCCTGGGTTGCTCGCGCTCGGTCGTGGGCTTGGTGGTTCCGAGCGGTTACTCGTTCAACCTCGACGGCACGAACATCTACCTGACCATGGCGGCGATCTTCGTCGCGCAGGCGCTGGGCATCGAATTGACGCTGACGCAGGAGATCACCCTGCTCGCGGTGGCGATGCTCACGTCGAAGGGCGCCTCCGGCGTGACCGGCGCGGGCTTCATCACCCTCGCGGCGACGCTGGCGGTGGTGCCGTCAGTACCGGTTGCCGGTCTCGCGCTGATCCTCGGCATCGACCGCTTCATGAGCGAAGCGCGTGCAATCACCAACATCATCGGCAACGGCGTGGCGACGATCGTTGTCGCGCGGTGGGAAAACGACCTCGATCGCGACCGCCTCCAGCAGGAGCTGCGGCATCCCGGGTCGACTTCGCATGCGCCGCTACAGGCCGTGCGCACGGCCGCGTCCGACTGATTCCCCTCTCCCCCACCACGGTTCCACGCTCCATGAAAGTCCTGCCCCTCAGCATCGCGCTTGTCGCGCTGCTTCCCTGCGCCGCCTCCGCCGCCGACTTCGACCAGTGGCCGACGCACTACACGTTCTCCGACGGCACCGATCTCGGCCTCACCGGCAGCTACGCCTACGACCTCAACGACTTCTCCGGCGATCGCGGTTACGGCACGCCTGCTACCACGCTGCAGAACGACGATGCGATGCGTCGCCAGGAATTCGGCATGTTCCTCAAGAAGAAGGACGTGTACGACTTCACTGCCGGCATGGATTTCCTGACCGACACCTGGCTCGACGTCGCGCTGCGCGTGGAAACGAAGGCGTTGTTCGGTACCGACGTGGGCCGCGTGCGCGTGGGCCAGTTCAAGACACCCGTGGGCTTCGAAGCGAACACGGCCGCGCGTGCGACGAGTTTCATGGAGCTGTCGGGCGCGAACCAGGCGATCTACGAAGGCCGCCGTACCGGCGTGGAGTGGTCGCTGGCGCGTCCGGATTACGGCACGAGCGTGGCCTACTACTTCGGCAACGACCTGCAGGGCGACAACCACGGCACGACCGCCGCCGGTCGCGCGTACTGGCTGCCGGTGCATGGCGATCGCACGCTGCACCTGGGCGTGTCGGCGTCGGTCGAGAATCCGCACGGCAGCACGGACGGGCGCGATGTTTACCACGACCCGAATTCGCGCTTCCGCTCGCGTCCCGAAGCGGGCCTGACAGATGTGCGCCTGGTGGATTCGGGCAAGCTCGGGCCGACCGACCGCATCCTGCGCGGCGGGCTGGAAGGGTTGTGGATCGACGGCCCGTGGTCGTTGCAGGGCGAATACCTGCGCGGCACGTCGCAGCGCGAGAACGGGCTGGACGACTATACGGCGCAGGGCGGCTACCTGATGGGGAGCTGGGTGCTGACCGGCGAGTCGCGTCCGTATTCCAACGGCAACGTGGGCAACATCAAACCGGCGCATGGTTACGGCGCGGTCGAACTGCTGGCGCGCTACGGCGATCTCGATCTCAACGACGATAACGTTCGCGGCGGCCAGCAGCGCGACATCACCTTCGGTGCGAACTGGTACCTGACCTCGCACTTCAAGTTCCAGGCGAACTACGTGCACGTGCTCGACGAGACGCGCACTGCGTATGCGGCGAGCGATGCGGTGGAGCTGCGGGGACAGGTGCAGTTCTGACGATTGTTTTCGGTAATGACGTAAACGAGAAGGGGCGGCCAATGGCCGCCCCTTTTTGCATCCACACACCAGGCGAATCAGCCCAGCAGGTGCGCCACACCCGAGCGCTCTTCTTCCAGCTCGGCCAACGTCTTGTTGATGGCGGCCTGGCTGAAGTCGTCGACCGGCAGGTCCTTGACCATCGTGTACTCGCCGTCCTTCGTGGTCACGGCGAAACCGAACATCACGTCCTTCGGGATGCCGTAGCTGCCGTCGGACGGAATGCCCATCGTCACCCACTTGCCGTTGCTGCCCAGCACCCAGTCGCGGATGTGGTCGATGGCGGCGTTGGCGGCCGAAGCGGCCGACGACAGGCCGCGCGCTTCGATGATCGCCGCGCCGCGCTTGCCGACCTTCGGGATGAACTCGTTCGCGTTCCAGTCGGCGTCGTTGATCTTGTCCTTCAGCGACTGACCGCCGACGGTGGCGAAGCGGTAATCCGGGTACATGGTCGGGCTGTGGTTGCCCCACACGACCAGCTTCTCGATATCGCCCACAGGCACTCCGGCCTTGTTGGCCAGCTGCGACAGCGCGCGGTTGTGGTCCAGGCGCAGCATCGCGGTGAAGTTCTTCGCCGGCAGGTCCGGCGCCGACTTCATGGCGATGTAGGCGTTGGTGTTGGCCGGGTTGCCGACGACCAGCACCTTCACGTTGCGCGAGGCGACCTTGTTCAGCGCGGCGCCCTGGGCCGTGAAGATCTTCGCGTTCTCCAGCAGCAGGTCCTTGCGCTCCATGCCCGGACCGCGCGGGCGCGCGCCGACCAGCAGGGCGATGTCGGCGTCCTTGAACGCGACTTCGGCGTCATCGGTGCCGACCATGCCGACCAGCAGCGGGAACGCGCAGTCTTCCAGCTCCATCATCACGCCCTTGAGCGCGGCCTGGGCCTTCTCCATCGGCAGCTCGAGCATCTGCAGGATGACGGGCTGGTCCTTGCCGAGCATCTCGCCGGACGCGATACGGAACAGCAGCGAGTAACCGATCTGACCGGCAGCACCGGTGACGGCAACGCGGACGGGGGTCTTCATGATGAAACTCCGTGATTCGGGATTCGTGATTCGAGATTCGGAAGAGCGGTGAAGCGGAACCGGGGACGGGATCCGCATTTGCGAATCCCGAACCCCGAATCCCGAATCACTTCAATTCAGCGAAGAATTCCTGGAAACGCTGCAGGCCCGGTGCGAGCTGCGGCGTCGGACAGGTGTAGCTGATACGCAAGCTCCGCGGCTCGCCGAACGCCGAGCCCGGCACGCAGGCCACGCCCTTGGCTTCGAGCAACGCGTTGCACAGGTCGACATCGTTGTTGATCTTGATGCCGGTCGGACCGTGCGTCTTGCCGAAGGCGACGCTGACGTCCGGGAACACGTAGAACGCACCCTGCGGACGCGGGCACACGACGCCCGGAATGGCGTTCATCACCGCCATCACCTGGTCGCGCTTGGCCTGGAATTCGGCGCACTTCTGCGTCGGCACGTCCTGCGGACCGGTGAGCGCGGCAACGGCGGCGGCGCAGACGACTTCCGGCACGTTGGTGATGTGGTTGGAGTTCATCGTCGACAGCGCCTGCGCGACGACTTCCGGACCCGCCATGAAGCCCACGCGCCAACCCGGCATGCCGTAGGTCTTGGACAGCGAGTCGAGGAAGATCACGCGGTCGCGCAGCTCGGGACGCGAGTGCACGAAGTTGTGATAGCCCAGGCCGTCGAACACCATGCGGTTGTAGATGTCGTCGGTGATGATCCAGGTGTCCGGATACTTCGCGACGACATCGGCGAGCGCATCGATTTCTTCCTTCGAGTACACCATGCCCGTCGGGTTGGACGGGTTGTTGAACAGGAAGACCTTGGGCTTCTTCGCAAGCGCGGCGTCGAGCTGCTCGGGCTTGAGCTTGTAGTTCTGTTCCGGCGGGCACGGCAGCAGGTCGATCTTCGCGCCGACGATCTCGGCAATATCGAGGTAGCTGGTCCAGTACGGCGTCGGGAACGCGATGGTGTCGCCTTCGTCGAGCAGCGCTTCGGCGAGGTTGTAGATGACGTGCTTGGCGCCGATGCCGGTGGCGCAGTTGACGCGGCCGTAGCCGGTCAGGCCGATCTTCGCCATGTGTTCGACGAATGCGTCGAGCAGCGCATCGGGGCCGCGGTTGCTGCCGTACTGGCCGCTGTCTTTGGCCAGAGCCTCGCGTGCGGCGGCGTAGACGTGCTCGCCGGGCAGGAAGTTGGGAACACCGATCGAGAAGCTGATGATGTCGCGGCCTTCGGCTTTGAGCCGCTTGGCCTTCTCGGCAACCTGCATGATCGCGCTGGGCTTGGCGCGACCGATGCGCCGGGCAAGCTGGGGCATCGCGGGAACCTCGTGGGAGTCGGATGTGGGGTTGCGCTCGCGGCCGGATCAGTCGGCTTCAGGCACGCCGGAACGTGGGCCATCGAGCCTTTGGATGTTAACACGCGGGGCCCGCGTGCCCGCTGCCGCCGGATGCGAAAACGCCCGCTGCGGCAAGCCGGAGCGGGCGTTCGGAACCATCACGTCGGGCCGGAACACGAAGCCCCTTCAGTAAAGGGGCTGCGCGGCAGCGCGGGGATCTGGAGGCAGTGCCGCGGCCCCGAAGTTTGCGCAGCAAACTTTGGGGGTAACCGGCTTCACCGGCTATCGCGCATCCAACGTCTTGTTCCACTCCGCGACGCGGTCGGCCTTCGCCGCCAGCACGCCGGCGGTGTCGCCTTCGATCTTCACCGACTTGATCGCGTCGCCCTGCTTCACGCTGTCGACGATTTCCTGGCCTTCCAGCACCTTGCCGAACACCGTGTGCTTGCCGTCCAGCCACGGGCACGGAATGTGCGTGATGAAGAACTGGCTGCCGTTCGTGCCCGGGCCGGCGTTGGCCATCGACAGCACGCCGCGCTCGTGGGTCAGGCCGTTGCGCGTTTCATCCTCGAAACGGTAGCCCGGGCCGCCGGTGCCGGTGCCGAGCGGGCAGCCGCCCTGGATCATGAAATCGTTGATGACGCGGTGGAAGCTCAGGCCGTCGTAGAAGCCGCGCTGGGCGAGGTTCACGAAGTTGGCGACGGTCAGCGGCGCCTTGTCGGCGGCCAGTTCGATGCGGATCGGACCGCGCTCGGTGTCGAAGGTGGCGATAAGGCTCATGAATCCGTCTCCTGGGACGTGGTTCGGGGAAAATGGTGGAGGAAAGCTTCGCCGTTCAGATGGCGGCGGCGGCGACCCTTCACAAGGGGCCTCGCGCGGTCTTTCGGGCCGACCTGCCTGAACAAGCAAAGGTCACCGTTGACAGGTATAATATCCGGCTACCCCTCGCTCGAGCGCCGGTCTGCCGGCCTGTCCGCATGTCCATCGAACGCCTGCGCAATATCGCCATCGTCGCCCACGTCGACCATGGCAAGACCACCCTCGTCGACTGCCTCCTGAAGCAGTCCGGCACCCTTTCCGAGCGCACCGTGCTCGCCGAGCGCGCGATGGACAGCAATGACCAGGAAAAGGAACGTGGCATCACGATCCTCGCCAAGAACACGGCGATCACCTGGCAGGGCAACCGCATCAACATCGTCGACACCCCTGGACACGCCGACTTCGGTGGCGAGGTCGAGCGCGTGCTGTCGATGGTCGACTCGGTGCTGATCCTGGTCGACGCGATGGACGGCCCGATGCCGCAGACGCGCTTCGTGACGCAGAAGGCCTTCGCGATGGGCTTCAAGCCGATCGTCGTGGTCAACAAGATCGACCGTCCGGGCGCGCGTCCGGACTGGGTCATCGACCAGGTGTTCGACCTGTTCGACAAGCTCGGCGCCACCAACGAGCAGCTCGACTTCCCGATCGTGTACGCCTCGGCGCTGCACGGCTACGCCAGCCTCGACGACGCCGCGCGCTCGGGCGACATGACCCCGCTATACGAAGCGATCATGAAGCACGTCGCGCCGCCGCAGGTGGACGAGGAAGGCCCGTTCCAGATGCGCATCAGCCAGCTGGACTACAGCAACTTCGTCGGCCTGATCGGCATCGGCCGCATCCAGCGCGGCAAGGTGAAGAAGAACATGCCGGTCAGCGTGATCGGCCGCGACGGCAAGAAGCGCCAGGGCAAGATCGTGCAGGTGCTGGGTTTCATGGGCCTTGAGCGCATCGAGACCGAGGAAGCCGGCGCCGGCGACATCGTCGCCATCGCGGGCATCACCGACCTGTCGATCTCCGACACCGTGTGCGCGCTCGATGCGCCCGAAGCGCTGCCGGCGCTGACGGTGGACGAGCCGACGATCAGCATGACCTTCCAGGTGAACAACTCGCCGTTCGCCGGCCACAAGGAATACAGCGGCGGCAAGTTCCTCACCAGCCGCCAGCTGCGCGAGCGCCTTGAGCGCGAAACGCTGCACAACGTCGCGCTGAAGGTCGAGGAAGGTTCCGATCCGGACAAGTTCCTGGTCTCGGGCCGCGGCGAACTGCATCTGTCGGTGCTGATCGAGAACATGCGCCGCGAAGGCTTCGAACTGGCCGTGTCGCGTCCGGAAGTGATCATCAAGGAAATCGACGGCCAGCTGATGGAGCCGATCGAGCAGCTGGTGGTCGACATCGAAGAGCAGCACCAGGGCGGCGTCATGGAAAAGCTGGGCATCCGCAAGGGCCAGCTGAAGAACATGGAGCCGGACGGCAAGGGTCGCGTGCGCCTGGATTACATGATCCCGGCGCGTGGCCTGATCGGTTTCCAGAACGAGTTCCGCACCCTGACCCAGGGTTCGGGCCTGCTGTTCCATGTGTTCGACCACTACGGTCCGAAGGAAACCGGCGCGATCGCCAAGCGCCTCAACGGCGTGATGATCGCCAACGCCGCCGGTGCGACGCCCGCCTACGCGCTGGGCCCGCTGGAAGAGCGCGGCCGCCTGTTCGCCGCCGAAGGCGACAACGTGTACGAAGGCCAGCTGATCGGCATCCATTCCAAGGACAACGACCTGACCGTCAACGCGATCAAGACCAAGCCGCTGACCAACATGCGCGCTTCGGGCAAGGACGACGCGATCAAGCTGACGCCGGCCATCAAGTACTCGCTGGAACAGGCGCTGGACTTCATCGAAGACGACGAGCTGGTCGAAGTCACCCCGAAGGAAATCCGTCTGCGCAAGAAGCAGCTCACCGAAAGCGATCGTAAGCGCGCCTCGCGAGCTGCCTGAACCTTTGGGGCGTCGCCGTGTCTGACGAGGCCATGAGCCACGCCCCCTACAACCCGGATCCGCATGCGCATCCGGGGTTGCACGTCATCGCCATTTTCGAAGCCGCCAAAGGCCTGCTGGCCTTTGCCGCGGCTTTCGGCCTGGAGCTGCTCGGGCCGGAGCCGCTGCTGCGCTGGCTGCGCGAGTTGACGCTGCGTTTCCAGATCAGCACCGAACACGGCGCGCTGGCCTGGCTGTCCAACGCCATCAATCCGCATAGCGTCCACCTGGCCGCGGCGCTGATCTTCGCCTACGGCGTGCTGCGCATGGTCGAAGCCTGGGGCCTGTGGCGGGCGAAGGTCTGGGCCTCGTGGCTGGGCTGCCTCAGCGCGGCCATTTACCTGCCGCTGGACATCTACGCCCTCTTCCGCCATCCCGGCTGGATGTCGGTCGGCATCCTGACGCTCAATTTGATCGTCGTCGCAGTGCTGGCACGCGACATCTTCAAGCGCCACCACTAAAGCGCGCGCGCGAACCTGAATGGCGTATGCTCCGGTCAGCCACCTGCGACCGGGGAATCGCAATGCGCTCTTTGATCGTCAAGACGTTGCCGCTGGCGACGCTGCTCGCGCTGCTGCCTGCCTGCCAACGCGCCGATGCGCCGGGCACCGCCCACGCCAGCAATGTCGCCACCGCCAAACCGGCGACCGCCGCCGCTGCCGCCGCGCCGCGCGATGGTTTCGCCTTCGCCGAAGTGGGGATCGACGAACTGCAGGCCCGCATGGGCCGCGGCGAACTCACCAGCCACACGCTCACGCAGGCCTATCTCGACCGCATCGCCGCGATCGACGACGCCGGCCCGACGCTCAACGCGGTGATCGAACTCAATCCGGCCGCGCTGAAGGAAGCCGACGCACTCGATGCCGAGCGCAAGGCCGGACGGGTCCGCGGACCGCTGCATGGCGTGCCTGTGCTGCTGAAGGACAACATCGACGCGACGCCGATGGCGAATTCCGCCGGCTCGCTCGCCCTGGCCACGCACCATCCGCGCACGGACGCGTTCGTCGTCGCCCGCCTGCGCGACGCCGGTGCGGTCATCCTGGGCAAGACGAACCTCTCCGAGTGGGCAAACTTCCGCTCCTCGCGTTCGACCTCCGGCTGGAGCGCACGCGGTGGGCAGACACGCAATCCGTATGCGCTCGACCGCTCGCCCTGCGGTTCCAGTTCGGGCAGCGGTTCGGCGATCGCCGCCAACCTCGCCGCAGCGGCCATCGGTACCGAAACCGACGGCAGCATCGTGTGCCCGTCCTCGGTCGCCGGCCTGGTCGGCATCAAGCCGACCGTGGGGCTGGTGAGCCGTAGCGGCATCATTCCGATCTCGCACAGCCAGGACACCGCCGGACCGATGGCGCGCAGCGTCGCGGACGCAGCGATCCTGCTGTCGGCGATGGTCGGCCGCGACGAAGCCGACGCCGCCACGGCGGAAAGCACGGGCCGCGCGATCTTCGACTACCACGCGCGCCTCAACCGCGACGGCCTGCGTGGCGCGCGCATCGGCGTGCTGCGCAAGTCGATGGGCTTCCACCCCGCGGCCGACGCCGCGCTGGAACGCAGCCTCGACGCCATGCGCCAGGCTGGCGCCGAAATCGTCGACGTCGAGCTGCTCACTGCCGGCCAGTGGAACGACGCCGAGATGGACGTGATGCTGTACGAGTTCAAGCACGGCCTGAACAGCTACCTGTCGCGCAGCAACGCGCCGGTGAATTCGCTGGCAGCGCTGATCGAGTACAACCGCCGCAACACGAAGACCGAGATGCCCTTCTTCGCGCAGGAGCTGTTCGAGCGTGCCGAAGCGAAGGGCACGCTGGACGAGATGGGTTATATCGACGCACGCAGCAAGGCGCGCCGACTGGCCGGCGCCGAAGGATTGCAGGCGGTGCTGACGGCGTCATCGCTCGATGCGATCGTCGCACCGGCGACGGCGCCTGCATGGCTGATCGATCCGGTGAACGGCGACCATTTCCTTGGCGAAGGCTATGGCGCCGCCGCGGTCGCGGGCACGCCGAGCATCACTGTTCCGATGGGCGACTATTTCGGGTTGCCGATGGGCATCGTCTTCATGGGCGCCGCCTGGAGCGAACCGCGCCTGATCGAGTTGGCGTACGCGTTCGAGCAGAAGACGAAGGCGCGCAAGGCGCCGCAGTTCCTCGTCACGGTCCCGCTGGGCACCCCGAAGGGCTGATCGGGCCGCGAATGCAAACGGCCTCTCCGCGAACGGAGAGGCCGTCGTCTGCGAACCTCGTGCGGCTTACGCCGGCGCCGCGATCTGCGCCTGCTTGCGCACGATCAGCATCGCGATCTCCAGCGCCTGTTCGTAGTTCAGGCGCGGATCGACCGTGGACTTGTAGGCGCGTTCCAGATCGCTCTCGGTGAGCTCGCGCGCGCCGCCGAGGCATTCGGTGACGTCCTCGCCCGTGAGTTCCAGGTGCGCGCCGCCCAGGCGCGTACCGGCGGCGGCGTGCAGTTCGAACGCCTGCTCCAGCTCGCTGCGGATGTTGCGGAAGCGACGCGTCTTGTAGCCGTTGCTGGTGCTTTCCGTATTGCCGTGCATCGGATCGCACACCCACAGTACGCGGCGCCCATCGCGACGCACCGCGTCGAGCAGTGGCGGCAGCTTCTCGGCGATGCCGCTGGCGCCCATGCGATGGATGAAGGTCAGCCGGCCCGGTTCGTCTTCCGGGTTGAGCAGGTCGATCGTGCGCAGCAACTGGTCCGGCGTGACCGACGGACCGACCTTCAGCGCGATCGGGTTGCGGATGCCGCGGAAGTATTCCGCGTGCGCGCCATCGACCTGCGCGGTGCGCATGCCGATCCACGGGTAGTGCGTGCTCAGGTTGAACCAGCCCCAGTGGCGCGGCACCTGACGCGTCAGCGATTCCTCGTACGGCAGCAGCAACGCTTCGTGCGACGTGTAGAAATCGACTCGGTTGAGGTTGTGGACCTCGCTGCCGGACAACGTCTCCATGAATCGCACCGCGTCGCCGATGGCGGTGACCATGCGGCGGTATTCGTCCGCGAGCGGCGAGTGGCCGACCCAGCTGAGGTTCCAGTATTCGGGGTGGTGCAGGTCGGCGAAGCCGCCGTCGATCAGCGCACGGACGAAGTTCATCGTCATCGCCGAACGCGCGTGCGCCTTGATCATGCGGCGCGGATCGGGCGTGCGCGATTCGGGCGTGAACTCCGGCGCGTTGACCATGTCGCCGCGGTAGCTGGGCAGCGTGACGTCGCCGATGGTTTCGCTGTCGGCCGAACGCGGCTTCGCGTACTGGCCGGCGAAACGTCCCACGCGCACCACCGGCTTGCGCAGGCCGTGCACCAGCACCAGGCTCATCTGCAGCAGCACCTTGAGCCGGTTCGAGATGACATCGGAACGGCAGCCGTCGAACGTTTCCGCGCAGTCGCCGCCCTGGAGCAGGAAGCGCTTGCCTTCCTGGGCTTCGGCGAGCTGCTGCTTGAGGGAGAGGATCTCCCACGACGTCACCAGCGGCGGCAGGGTGCGCAGCTCCGCCAGTGCTTCGTCGAGCGCCTGCGCGTCGGGATACTGCGGCAACTGCATCGCGGTGCGGTTGCGCCAGGACTGGGGCGACCAGTCGGCGGGCAGGTTCACGGCACGGAGGTTTCGATCGGGTGTAGGCATGACACGATGCTGCAATGCGGCG
>Ga0102589_1001318_pt1 | contig 35030 bp, 34 predicted proteins | sample AraplaMF_Col_mLB_FD_76858 | JGI IMG/M metagenome (GOLD analysis project Ga0102589, IMG submission 76858) | Arabidopsis root microbial communities from the University of North Carolina, USA - plate scrape MF_Col_mLB | ecosystem: Host-associated > Plants > Roots > Endosphere | place: USA...
ATCAACTTAGTAGAAATCAAAATCTCCGTGGGGCAATCATCCTAAATAGTAAAACTGGCTTACGACTTGACGATCGAGGGCAAAAGGGTGTTCGTGTATCACGAATCGATTGGCAAGACGCTACTGAGGACCTTAATGAGCGTGTACGTGAAGCGTTAGCTCTGGCGTCCAAAGTAGCAAATTTCCCGTTTACCATTGCAGAATTATGTTGGTCTGATGATCCAGATTACGTGACTGGATATGTAAGTAATCGCGACATTGGTTATGTCAGAATTACACCGTTAAAAAGGGAAGGCTGTGAAAGCGGGGGGCGTGTTTATTTTGTGTCTGATGAAGTTGAACTCGAATCTTTTATTGACTATTTAGAGAGCGTACCGGTTCTCATTAGGGGGGATTAAATAATGGATCAATGGTTTCAACAAGAACTACAATTAATAGAAGAGAAAGGATTGACAAGGAAGTTACGTTCGTTTTCAAATGGCAATGAGAGCGAGGTGATCATGAATGATAAGAAATTCTTGCTCTTTTCATCTAATAACTATTTAGGTCTCGCAACAGATTCTCGGTTGAAAAAGAAAGCATCTGAAGGTATTAGTAAATACGGTACAGGAGCTGGTGGTTCGAGATTAACAACTGGCAATTTCGATATTCATGAACAGCTTGAATCTGAAATTGCGGATTTGAAAAAAACTGAAGCTGCCATTGTTTTCAGCAGTGGTTATTTAGCGAATATTGGTGTGATTTCGAGTGTGATGAAGGCAGGGGATATTATATTTTCTGATGCCTGGAATCATGCGAGTATTATAGATGGTTGTCGCCTTAGTCAAGCAAAAACAATTGTTTATGAACATGCGGATATGGTGGATTTAGAGAATAAATTGAGGCAATCACATGGAGATGGAAAGAAGTTAATTGTGACGGATGGTGTCTTTAGTATGGATGGTGATATTGCTCCTCTTCCCGAAATAGTTGCGCTAGCAAAGGAGTACAATGCTTACATAATGATTGATGATGCGCATGTGACAGGTGTCTTAGGAAGTGATGGTCGTGGTACTGCTGATTATTTTGGGTTGAAAGATGAGATTGATTTTACAGTGGGCACGTTGAGTAAAGCGATTGGTGCAGAGGGTGGTTTTGTGGCGACGTCGTTAATTGCAAAGAACTATTTACTAAATAACGCTAGATCATTTATTTTCCAAACAGGTTTATCTCCAAGTGCTATTGAAGCAGCGCGAGAAGGAATATCCATTATTCAAAATGAGCCTGAACGAAGGGAACAATTGCTGAATAATGCTAAGTATTTACGTTTAAAATTGAAGGAGTCGGGTTTTGTAGTTAATGACGGGGAAACGCCAATTATATCTCTTCTTATTGGTGATTCCCGTGAAGCTATGCAATTTTCTGAGAAACTTATGGATGAAGGTGTCTTTATTCCAGCGATTCGACCACCAACTGTGCCAAAAGGGTCAAGCCGATTGCGGATTACAGTGATGGCTACACATACAACGGAGCAGCTCAATACAGTTATCAATAAAATGAAGAAAATAGGAAAAGAAATGGGTATTGTATAAAAGTCTTATAGCACTTCATCATATTGAATAAATGTTTATTGGCTAAATCATTGTTAGATCAATGAGAACTCTAGCTTTAACTAAAAAACCCCTAATTCTTCTATTTAGCGTAGAAAAATCAGGGGTTTCAATTTAGACCATTGCTCATTTTTGTTACAAATGATTCAATGCTTTGACGCTCACTTTAACTGTTAAATCATGCTTGCCACCTGAATAAACACCTTCAACAGGGCTTATATCGGAATAATCACGGCCAATACATAAAATTATGTGATGTTCTAATACTTCTACATTATTAGTTGGATCTAGACCAATCCAGCCGATTCCTGGTATCATGACTTCTACCCAAGCATGGGTTGCAATATCACCAATCAAGGCGGAGTTTTCGTCGACGTATAAATAACCGCTCACATAGCGCGCTGGAATTCCTTTAGCTCTTAGCACCGCGAGCATGACATGTGTGAAATCCTGACAAACACCTCGCTTAAGGGCGAAAGCTTCACTAGCCGTTGTCGTCACATCGGTGGCACCCGGATCGTATTCAAAAGTCGAATATAAATATTGCATTAAATTTAAAGAAAATAGTACAGGATTTTCAGCATGACCAATGGCATGATAAACCTCCTCTAATTGATTTTCTGTCATATACGTAAACTGTGTAAACTTTAAATAGGGTAAATAATGCTCATAAAACAATTGCGAGTGAAAAATGGTCTGCATCTCTGGTGAATATTGAATACGATGAATAAATGGTGCACGTTGAATGCTGACAATAGAGGTCGTTTGAATTTCTAGTTCTTGATGTTGTTCTGGTATATAAAAAGTGCCAACCGTATTGCCCCAAATATCTGTATGCTCTCGCGTTAAAGATGAGGGTGTAATGGCAATGCGATAGGATAATAAGCGCTGACGCTCATCGCCTCTTGGCTTTAAGCGGATTGTATTTAAGCTTTGATCGACTTCAGACTCATATTGAAAAATATTAGTATGTTGAATTTCAAATTTCATTGTGTCCGCTTCCTTTGAATTACTGACTTGCTTGTTGATAGGGAGCTGTCGTTGATGACTTTCAAGGTTGTACGCTGGGTTCATATAAATGATAAATTGTTGAAAATGTATTGCCAAAATCAATACATTGACACAATTTTTCCTCCATTAATAAAATTGTTTCTTCTAAAGTGCTATTCCAAACATCTACATTCATGATGGCCAGCAATAAATTATTTAATGGAGCATGAAGCTCTAAAAATCTAGCTGAAAGAGGATCGTTTTCTAAACAAATAAATGCCTCTTCTAATTTTTGTAAGCAAAACATTACTGAACGTGGGAAATGCTTATCCTGTAATAAATATTGAAGTACACATAGTAAGTTGGTTTGGCGATGCTTTTGTAAATAAGACTCCGTCGCCTCCGATAAATCAAGTAAAAATGAACCGTCCGCTTCTACTAAGTAGATGGCTACTTCCTTATGTTGCTCCAGTATAATTAAAGCCATACGAATCGTTTTTTCTGCTCGTTCTAACCATTTCCCAACTTGCATGAAATAAAAGGGAACATCCCGATCCATCGAGCCTTCGATAAGCCCTGTAACTGTTAGTGAAGTTTTACGAACATTTTGTAAAAAAGAGTTAAGAACGATAAGTGGAATGGGTCTTTCTCTTTCTATTATTTCTTCCTGTAAGGATAAATAAAAGGCATTTTGCAATTCCCAAAGTTCAATGGGGATGCTATCTCGAGTTACACGCGCATTTTCTCTAACGGCACGTAAAGTAGCATGAAGCGCATTACAGTTATTAGTAGAAAAGAGTAGATATTCGATAAGTGGGTTAACTCGAATCGACTCATATAAGGTCAAGTACTCTTCCTTCGAGGCACAAATATTCAACACCGCTTCCCAATGATCGATGTATTCATTTTCTTTGCCAGATTGCTCCAACATATTCAACAGCTGTACTTGTAATATATGTGCATTTGATTGTGATCGTTCACTGTATCGTGCCATCCAGTATAGTGCATCGGCTACTCGACTTAGCATACTGCAATTCCTCCTTTAATATCCACGTATCTTTTGCTCCTCCACCTTGTGAAGAATTCACGACTAACGATCCTTCTTTTAATGCAACACGCGATAAACCTCCAGGAAGCACATAAATATCCTCACCCTTCATCACATAAACACGCAAATCTACATGACAAGGATATAATCTTCCATCCTGGAAAGCTGGTGCTCTAGACAGACTAATCGTTGGCTGTGCAATGTATTGATACGGGTTTTTCATAATTTTTTCTTTAAAAATTGCGATTTCTTCGTCACTCGCATGCGGACCAATCAACATATCATAGCCACCTGAGGCACTAACATTTTTTATAACAAGCTCTCCCAGATGTTCAAGAACCCAATCTAACTGACGATCATCATCTAGATGATAAGTCTTCACATTACGTAATATAGGTTCCTCATTCAAATAGTAGCGAATCATATCCGGTACATAGGCATACATCGCCTTATCATCAGCAACACCGTTACCAACTGCATTTAAAATAGCAATATTTCCAGCTTTATAAGCATCCATAATATGTGGAACTCCTAGTAAAGAATCCTCACGAAAAACAACAGGATCAAGGAAATCATCATCAATTCGACGATAAATAATATCGATTTGCTTTAGCCCGTAGATAGTCTTCATGTACACTTTATCGTCTCGGACTACTAAATCATGGCCTTCAACAAGCTGAATATTAAGCTGCTGTGCTAAAAAAACATGATCGTAATAGGCCGAATTATACATACCAGCTGTTAAAAGGACAGCTTTAGGTTCTCTATTTGGCTCCATACAAGGTGGCCGATGAGCAAGGAGAGCCTTCTTCATAAAGGCCATTTGTTTGTCGAGTGACTGGATCGTATGTTTAGAGAAAAATTCAGGATACACTTCCTTCATCACAGATCGATTTTGAAAAACATAGGAAATACCTGAAGGATTACGTAAATTATCTTCTAACACATAATAAACACCATTTTCATCACGAATCAAATCGATCCCAGCTAAAAAAATATGATTATCGATAGGTACTTTTACACCAAGCATTTCTTTATAATAATATGGATTGTTTTCAATGAGCTGCTTCGGAATAAGCCCATCCTTAATAATAGATTGTTCATGATAGACATCATGTAGAAAGCAATTTAATGCTTTTACACGTTGCTTCATCCCAGCTTCAATTTCTTGCCACTGTTCATGTGGAATAATTATAGGTATAAAATCAAAGGGCATTGTCCGTTCTGTTCCACCTTGTGCTCCATATACGGTAAATGTAATGCCTTGTTTAAGGAATCTAGATTGTGCTTGCTTATATTTTTCCTCTAATTGGTCCTTTGTGAAAGCATTGAGCTTATGGTGGAAAGACCGATAATGAGGCTTCGGTTGATCGCCATCTAACATTTCATCAAAAAACAAACCAGATTCGTAAAACTTCATCATATGGATCGCCCTCCGAATTTAAGTAGTAGAGAAAACATGTTACACTAAAAATGAATACATAAAAGGAGCTAATAAAATGACAATCATTAATTTAATGCAAGCTTATGAACTAGATAAGCTTTCGAAATTAGATTTTACTAATGAGGAGATTGTGCGTACATTGCAAACAGGGGATGTATCAGTTTGGCAGGAAAAAGTACCAAACTATGAATTTTCCGAAACAATGGCACTTTTTCAAGAAGGGGAACAATTATTCTTGGACGCTTTGCATGGTAACTACCAAATCAAATATGTAACTTTGCCAGGCATTCAACGTCTACTGTATCTTCGCTTCCAATTAGAAGAAGGTAAGAATTATCAATTATTAGAAACAGGAATCCAACATTTAACTTGTAATGAGGAAACAATTGAGAAGCTTCAACGTATGCTATCAACAAATTGGTCTTTAGCAAAACAAGTAGATGGGACGTATAGTATCTTTATTTCGTAAACGGATTTTGTCTTGGCGTAATTGCCGCTTCACTGCCTTACAGGTAAACAATGCGCCCGAAATTGACAAAATCCAAATAATTCCACGCGCATTGTGAGAGGAATCGACATGTATAGTTACCCATCTTTCCGTTTTTCGATTCGTCTCATAGCGCATAGTTCATTTAGTCCACTAGATTTAAATATTCATTTTTTTTGTGATTTATGCCTAAAAAATGAAAACATCTAAAAAACTTTTAAAAAAGGTGATTTTCTTTTAAAAAGAGAATCATCTTTTTTGTTACTCATTCAACGAACATTTGTTCTTTTTACCGAAAAATATCATTTATTTCACCATAAAGTTCCCAAATTTATATTTGGGAACGTTTTTTCGTGGTAAAATAGAGCAAATAGAGGTGATTTTATGGAAAAGCCTAAGCTACCAAAAATAATGAGAGATTTCCTAGTTTATTTAACGACGATTAAAGGGAAGTCTCAACGCACTAGAAAAGAATACGAATATGATTTGACATTATTCTTCCGTTTTTACATAGCCATTCAGAATGAACATGATCTATCAAATTTAACGAAAATAGATATTTCTACTATTTCAATAGAAGATATTCGTGAAATGACATTAGAAGATCTCTATTTATTTATGGAATATTGTGAAGTGCAGCGTGGAAATTCTGCATCAGCGAGAGCGCGTAAAGTAGCGACGTTGAAGTCATTTTTTAAATACTTGAAAGGGAAACGTCGACTTATAGAGGAAAATCCGGCAGATGAATTAGAAACACCAAAAATAGGACGAAAAAGACCAATCTATATGAATATCGAGGAAGCGACGCAATTTATCGATGGGATCCAGCCAAATCGTGCTTCACCGAGAAACTATTGTATGATGATGTTTTTCTTAAATTTAGGAATTCGTGTAACAGAGCTTTGTCAGTTAAATAAGTCATCCATACAGGGGCGCTACTTAACGGTTGTTGGGAAAGGGAATAAAGAACGGACTGTATATTTGAATGATAGCTGTGTACAGGCACTTGCAGACTATGAAAATAGCGGAAAGACAACATATAAAGGTGAGGGAGAGGAGCCCCTTTTCATCTCACAAAAGGGAACACGATTTACTCGTCAAACCGTTGCAAAAATCGTTAAACAAATTAACAAGCAGTCTGGACTCCAAAAAGAACGACTGACACCACATAAGTTACGACATACATCTGCAACAATGATGTATAAATCAGGAGCGGATATTCGAAGTCTTCAGCACATACTGGGGCACTCAAGTGTGGCAACAACACAAATCTATACACATATTGAAAATGAAGAGCTGCAACATGTACTCGAAAATAATCCGTTCAATATTGTTCGAGCAAGATAATTTTTGAGATAACTTCTAAAAAATAAAGGGATTTTGTTTAATCTAAAGAATACTGTATATTGTATAGAACATATACAGAATAGGGATTAAAAATATTTTGGTGAGGGGAGTAGCTTATGAATTCATTAATAAATGATCGTTTATGTGAAACAAGAAATAACTTAGTAGAGGAGATCAAATTATTAAGTGATGCTCAATTCAACGCTAAGCCTGATGCAAACAGTTGGAGCATAGCCCAGGTTTGCCATCACTTAACTTTAACGGATGCATCTTTTATAAGATTAATTGCGTGGGCATTAAAACAAGAAGATAGTAAGCAAGCGGAACGAAAAAATATCCATATTATCGCAGATAGAACAAAAAAAGTACCAGCACCAGATTTTGTTGTTCCAGCTGAAGACTTTTTTACAGTTCAGCAAATTATTGAGTTACTTGATGTTTCGAGAGGAAAATTCACAGCTTTCCTTGATACAATTGAGGATCCATCTTTGTTAGCGGAAAAATCCTTTAAACATCCTTTACTTGGCGATCTTCCTCTCGACCAATGGGTAGAATTAGTTTCTATACATGAACAACGACATATTGAACAAATAAAAGAAATTAAAGGATTTATCAAAGTTGAGCACTAATGAACTTGCTGGGATATTTATCTCTAGAATGAGCATCCGATTATTGATAAATATATAGTGAATGGTCCAATTTCTTGATATTAATAGTAAGAAATTGGGCTTTTTCAAAGTATTTAGGCTGGCTTCAAAAGCTCCTCTAGCCACTCGACAGAAAAAAATAGGCGAGCCTTCCTAAAGATGTAATTGTCCTAATCACAATTTTATCTTTAGGAAGGCTCGCCTGCATATTCATTTTTATTTTTCAATTAGTGGGAATGGATTCTCGTTTGATGTATATTCATCAGGTATTGGTTTCCCTTTAAATAGCGCATCGCCATCACGCACTAAAATGTCTGTTCCTGACTGTGTCCCCCAAACGCTATGACCGGCACCAGGCGCAATCGCAAACCGAACATCTTTAAAGTAATCTTTATACTGATAGTGAATTTGCCATGGTACAACGCCATATTCAGGATGCACAACCAACATAGGAGGCGTATCCTTCTTTTTCAATTCTTTTGTGAAATCGGGCGATGTATCTAATGAAGCCGTGATAAGTATATTAGCTAGGTAATTCAAGTGTTTGGTTGGTTTTCCCTCTTTCGAAATATCGCCCATAGCTACATTTAACATAAGATTCACAAAATAATCGTACTCATCATAGCTGCCGTAAGGAATATCATCTAATCTCAATACCTGCATTAAAGTCATGCCATATCCTATGCGAGCCAATTGTTTGACAGAGGCGTAGTTTGATACAGATTCAGGTTGAGAACTTGATGGATCTACCCGTGTATCCTGTACTGTTTGCATGAATGCTTTATCTTTTTCCTGACCTGGGTAATTCTCCTGCATCGTATATAGCGGGGCGGTGTCTACAGCCATGTAAGCATTTACTTGTTCAGGATGTTGCTCGATAAATCTAGGAGCAACATTGCCTCCATATGAAGATGCAATCAAGTTAACTTTGTCAATTTTATAGTGCTTCAGAATATCATTGACTACTTCTACCTCATGAGTGATTGAATAGGCTGAGGTCTCATTAGGCAAAGGTGATTCCATAACCCCAATGGGATCGTACGTATAAACGGTATAACCAAGCTTTGCATACTCATCAAGGAATTGCTTTGTAGCAGGGCTAGGATATCCGCCTGGACCACCAGAAATAAAGAGAATGGGATCTTGTCCATTTGAAACAGATGGTTGATGTACATACACTGCAACCTTATCACCGGTATGAACTGGAATAAGGTCTGGATTTATTCCATACTTTTCAATAACAGTTTCAGTGCTTTCAAATGTTTTTGTTGGAACCCAGAAAATAAATATCATTGCTACTGCAAGAACTGCTGTTGTGAGGGTAGCATTCAACGGTTTTCGGGCAGGGCCCAAATTGAATATTTTTCTGCGCAATTTATTTAAATAGAAAGTAACCACAAACACAATCACAAGTGAAAGGACTACAGCTACATATTCATTCGTCGGAAAAACGAGTAGACCGAAACTAATAATCGCTAACAATACGGTTATTACCGTGAAAAAAATTCCAGTAAAGAATCTCAAAAGCCCTTTAAATACTTTCATTCATATTACCTCCAAAGTATCCTCAAATATTTTCATAAGGCATGACTAATCATACATTTAGCTAACAGAATAAAAAGTTGTTTACATTTTTTATACCTCTTCATCATTTTCGGAATCTGTATATTCTAAGATATCTCCAGGTTGACAAATTGCATTAAGTGTAGAATAGCTTGGTTCATATTTTTCACGCCATTTCATTTTTTAATATAGCACATTTTTTGCTATTTAACATTATTTATTTAATGTTTATCATTAAATAAATAATAAGAAACATTAATTTAGTGATATGTAATTTTATATAACCAGGTATGTGTTGTAATGAAACAAAATTACTCAATAAGCATTAGGGGACGTTATCTGCACACAAAAAAAGGAAGATTCTTCGTTCTTCCTTTTAAACATGCATGTTTGCATTATTTATAGATTTCACCAAGATTCGGGTAGCTTACATAACATTATTAGAGCATATGGATTTGATACAGGCTGTTCAAATTGTTGATTCACATACCTGTGCGCCAGATTAAACGCCTGCATATTCAGAGTTATTGCAACATTACGGTACAATTCGAAAATGCCTTTCTTTACTCATGGAAGATGTTTTTAAATTGAAAAGCTTGACGAAATGAATCATCTGTTATATATTAACAAAAAATAATAACAACTGTTATAAAACAGTTTGATTTTAGGAGGAATTTTAATGACAAAATATCGTGATGGTTATGAGTTTTATTGTGAAATGTGTGAGCGTTATGGTTTAGAGCCAATTTCATTCCGCTATTATGTGTTACAGTTATCACAGCAACAACTTTCAGCTTATAATATGCAAGCAAAACAATTAGGTATTTAATAGGTTTAAGATTAAAGGATGTGGTTATAACGGACGCCGACGTGAATATTTTATGAAAAGCCCAGCCATACTAACTAATATGGACTGGGCTTTCGACTATTTGAAAGAAAAATCAGAAAATTCATTGACATAGCAACCAAACTGTTATATATTATTAAAAAATAACTAAACTGTTATATAACAAGAAAGAAGGAATGCAAATGTCTCATTATAAAGCTGGTTATGAATTTTACGTCAAAAAATGTGTACAATTCGATTTAGAACCCATCAATTTCTATTATTATGTTAATCAATTATCACAAGAACAATTAGAATATTATAATGAAGTTGCACAAACGAAAGGAAGTTATTAGGATGACAGAATATCGAGAAGGCTATGATTTTTATCGACAAGTATGTAAGAAACATGACTTAGAGCCATTAAATTTCCACTATTATATGTTGAATTTATCTCAGGAGCAATTAGATGCCTACAATGAACGAGCCAAAACATTGGGAGGTCCTATAGAATATGAAGTCTCTTAACTTATAAAATACCTTACTGCCTAGTAATGACAGTAGGGTATTTTTCGGTAAATATCATAAATAATAGCAATATTCAAGTGCTTAAAAATTACAGAAAATTCATATACCCGAAAGAGGAATAGGCTAAAACTAACATATGTTTAGACTAAGGTAATTGAAGTATTCCGCAACAATCGTTATAAGTAAGTTAAAAGACCTTGTTTTTAGGGTCTGTACTACTAAAAATCGTTAAATATAGATTTGAACGTTTTAATATTTGGGTTGAATTAACTGCTTTTCTAATACTATAATGTAATTACATAATAAAGGGCGATATCCCATAACTTTATACCCCGCTTTTATAAAGCAAAAGTACCAGACCCTTCTAATGAACGGAGAATGTAAATGATGAATATCACGCCTAGTAGTATTAATCAAGTTAACTATAGTCTGAAAGAATTACAAGATATTTTTTCAGCAATGAATAGTTCAATCATTGTAGCAATTACTGACCGAACTGGGAAAATTACATTTGTTAATGATCATTTTTGCAAAATTTCTAAATATACTCGTGAAGAATTAGTAGGGCAAGATCACCGTTTACTGAATTCAGGTTACCATCCAAGATCTTTCTTTAGAGAGATGTGGAAAACGATAGGTAAGGGTGACATGTGGAATGGCGAGGTGTGTAATCGCGCAAAGGATGGCAGTCTATACTGGGTGAAGACGACGATTTTCCCTTTTCTTGATGACAATGGTAAACCGTATCAATATATTGCTATTCGAGTCGATATTACCGCACAAAAGGATATAAAAAAGATTACCCATATTGCCTATCATGATGAATTAACGGGGCTACCAAATCGTCGTAAGCTAGAGCAACGTTTAGAAAACGAATTCCATCAATCTCGACGTACAGGTGAGAAGTTTGCGTTATTTTTCATTGATGTAAATCGTTTTAAAAACATTAACGATGGACTTGGTCATATCATCGGGGATATGTTCTTAGTGGAAATGGCGCATCGTCTACGTAACGTTGATTATACATCAAATTCTATCTACCGCCACAATAGTGATGAATTTGTGATTATACTAAACGACGTTGATCGTATAGAGGACAAGGCTGAGGAAATAATTAGCGTCTTTAATGAGAGTTTTATTGTGAATACGTATGAATTTTACGCAAGTATTAGTATTGGAATTAGTATTTTTCCGGATCATGCAAACTCCACAGAGGAATTATTAAAAAATGCAGATATCGCTATGTATGCAGCGAAATCTTCACGTGGTAATCAATATCGCTTATATCGTCCAAATATGGATGAAGTCAATGATAAATGGCTATTACTTGAAACAAAATTACATCAAGCGTTAAAAAAAGATATTTTAGAATTACATTATCAACCAAAGATTAATTTAAAAACGAATACAATGATTGGCATGGAGGCTTTACTTCGCTGGCATGACCCGGTACTTGGTCATATACCACCGGATCACTTTATTCCATTTGCAGAGGAATGTGGGCTTATTAATGATATTGGGGTATGGGTGTTAAGAAAAGCATCTGCCCAGGCACGCACTTGGAACGAGTTACATAATTTAAACTTACGTGTTGCTGTAAACATTTCTCCGATTCATATTAGTACGACAGGTTTTGTTGAAATGGTACGCGAAATTATTACAGAAACAAAAATAGACCCGCACTCATTAGAAATTGAAATTACAGAAATGAGTATGTTGGATTATACGGAAGACTTGATCAATACTATTACCCAATTAAGAGCACTCGGTATTACGATTTCCTTAGATGATTTCGGGACGGGTTACTCGTCGCTCAATTACTTAAAAACATTCCCAGTAGATGTATTAAAAATAGATCGTGAATTCGTCCGTGATATTGTGCCTGAAAAATCAGGCATTGCCATGATTTCAGCAATGATTTCTCTAGCGCATGCCTTAAATCTTCAAGTAGTAGCTGAAGGCGTCGAGGAAGAAGCAGAATTACACGTGCTACGTGAGCATGGCTGCGAGTACGTACAGGGCTATTATTTCAGTAAGCCACTATCGGTAGATGACTTTACGCAGCTAATAGTTGAGAGTAAATAATTATAGATAGTCTTTATTAAAAATCAATTGGAGAAAAATCCTTTGTTATTGAACGTGACGTTTTGTACAAAAAGTAATGTCAATTTTCAGATATTTCCCGAAAAATAATTGTTACTATTTGAAATTATTTAACTGTTTTGCTAAAGTTATATACAATATAAATTGATGATGTGGCCAAGTAAGGTAGAATTGTGAAACAGAAAATATAGCAATTGTTGAGAGCTATATCACCGCTTCTATCTGAAACCTACCACGGAGATGTTATGCAAACATAACCGAGTCGTTTTCGTTACAAAACGTTTGAGGGTTTTAAGATTTTCTTAAAACTAAATTCAAGGTGGTACCACGTTAATTCAGCACAAAGACGTCCTTATTTTAAGGACAGCTTTGTGCTTTTTTATTTTTATTCAATAGGTGCAAACACATTATAGAAATGGAGGAAAGAACATGACAACACAACAAAATGATTTTTCAAAATGGTACATTGAGACAATCCAGAAGGCAGACTTAATGGACTATACACCGGTTCGTGGCTGTATCGCATTTAAACCAGACGGCTATGAAATTTGGGAGCATATTCAGGCGGAAATGGACCGCCGTTTTAAAGAAACAGGCCATCGCAATGCTTATTTCCCTATGTTAATCCCTGAATCTTTCTTCCAAAAAGAAAAAGATCATATCGAAGGTTTCTCACCAGAGCTTCCTTGGGTAACGGAAGCAGCAGGCGAGAAATTAGAAGAACGTTTAGCGCTTCGTCCGACCTCTGAAACGATGATTGGACACTTGTATTCGAATTGGATTAAAAGTTATCGTGATTTGCCGGTTCTCATTAATCAATGGGCAAATGTTTTCCGCTGGGAAAAGAAAACACTTCCGTTCATTCGAACATCTGAATTTTTGTGGCAAGAGGGCCATACAGCACATGTTGATGAAGAAGATGCACGTAAAGAAACAATGCAAATGTTAAATATCTATAAAGAAGTAGTTGAGGATTTACTTGCAATCCCTGTCTATGATGGACAAAAAACACCTTCAGAACGTTTTGCAGGTGCGGTTGATACATTTTCGATCGAAGCAATGATGAAAAATGGCAAGGCTGTACAAGCCGGGACCTCTCACTATTTAGGGACAAAGTTCGCTGAAGCCTTTGAAATTAAGTATTTAAACAAAGCTAATCAGCATGAACATGTCCACACAACATCTTGGGGGACTTCCACACGCTTAATCGGTTCTGTCATTATGGTTCACGGTGATGAACAGGGGCTTATTTTACCGCCACGAATTGCACCAACTCAAGTTGTCTTAATTCCTGTAGGTCCATGGAAAAAGAACCCTGAAATTATGGAGAAGCTAGATGACATCTTCGTAACCCTTAAGAAGGCGGGCATTCGAGTTCGTCTAGATGATTCGGACCAATCACCTGGTTTCAAGTTTAACGAATGGGAATTAAAAGGAGTACCTATTCGTATCGAATTAGGACCACGTGATTTAGAGAAAAACCAAGTATTGTTAAAAGCACGAGATGAAGATGAAAAGCAAGCCTTTGACCTAAATGACATTGTTTCAGCCATTGAGGTAGAACTTACAACGATGCAAACTCGTTTATTTGAAAAAGCACGCACATTCCGTGATAAAAACGCTCATACAACGATCGATACACTGCAGGAATTACAGCAGCATATTAACACGTCCAAGGAAAACGGATCTATTTCGGGCTGGATTCTTGCTGGATGGTGTGGAGATGATGCATGCGAGGAAAAAGTGAAAGAAGAGACAAAATATACTACCCGTAACATTCCGTTTAACCCACCAACTACAAAAACTACTTGTATTTGCTGTGGCAATGAAGCAAAGCATACAGTTTGGTTTGCCCAAGCATACTAATCATTGAAAAGATAAAAAGGAAAAATATTATAAATAAAGCGAACTTGCTTCTCCGTATTTTGATAAAAAACAATAACGCTAAAAACAAAAGCGATCTCTGTTGAATTTAAAACTATTTCTGAAGATACTAAAATAATTGAATAAATAATAACAGCACGCAATTTCCAACCCAAATATCTATTTGGTGGGGAAATTGCGTCTTTTTATTTATAAAATAAGGGTTCTTCTAAAAACACATACATTCCTTTAAATCTCTAGATAAACTCCGCAGTATCTCCATATAAACTACAGGTACCCCATATATAGTATAGCTATCAAGGAGGTATTGAAAATGAATTTTATCAAACGAGCATTTTTAAGTGTTAAAGCAAGGAAAGGGAAATCGCTAATATTATTTACTGTCTTTTTAGTAGTTTCCAATTTAGTATTAGCCGGTTTCGCTATTCAAAATGTCTCACAAAAGGCGAATGATCAGGCTAGACAAACATTAGGTGTTGACGTGAGTCTTAGAATGGACGAAGAGAAGCTTATGGAACATGTGGCGAAACAGCGACAAGAGAATCCGAATGGAAAAATACAACATCCTGAACTTTTTGCTGATGAAGCAGACCAGTTAGCGAAATCACCTTATGTAACAGACTACAACTATCTAAAAAGTGACATGCTTCTAGCAGATGATTACACGCCTATTAATGGTGACAAAGATGAGGAAGGAGTAGTTGGAGCAGTTGGTGGTAGTAACGCTGGAAATATGAAAATGCCTAATACATTAATCCAAGGTGTAAGAAGCTCTGATTTATTACAAGAATTTACGGATGGCACGAATGAAATGATTGACGGTCGTTCAATTACATCGGAGGATACGACTAAGAAAGTAGCTCTGATTGAAAAACGGTTAGCCGAACAAAACGAGCTTCAAGTTGGTGATAAGTTAAAGATTAAATCAACTGATGAAACATCGGAGGTTGAATTGGAAATAATAGGGATATACAAAAATTCCGGGATAACTGACTTCGAGGAAAATTTACCAGCTATGATGCACCCATCTAACAAAGTATACACTACGTATGACGCGACGAATGAAATGTATGAAGAAAGTGATAAAAAGGGTGTATCTATTAACGAAGCAATTTACTACTTAAATGATCCAGAAAATATTCAGGCTTTTAAAGCAGACGCGAAGAAAACAAATATTGATTTCGATTTATTTAAGCTAGATGCGCATGATGCTTTATATCAAAAGATGGTAGGCCCTATCGAGAATATTGCCGCTACGTCCAAAATGATTGTTTATTTAGTATCCGTTGCAGGGTCCATTATATTAGGCCTTATTATAATGTTGACCATAAAAGAGCGACGTAAAGAATTAGGTATTTTATTGGCAATCGGTGAAAAAAAGAGAAAATTAATAGGACAACTGTTAGTAGAAGTACTATGTATAGCTGTACTAGCATTTGGTATTTCTATCATTACAGGTAAAACAGTGTCTCAAAAAATGGGTGACAGTTTATTACAGCAAGAAGTGATTGCTGCCGAAGATCAACAACAAGAATCAAATACATTAGGATTCTCGTTTGGAAGTATGAATAAACAAGATAAAGATGTTGAACCTATCGACAATATTGATGTCAGTATATCATCACAAGATGTGTTGAATTTAGGTGGTTTAGGGCTATTAATTGCGATTTTATCAACACTTCTTCCAGCGTTGACAATTCTTCGTTTAAATCCAAAAGAAATACTATTAAAAGATGAGTAGGAGGAGTCACATGGACACTATATTACAATTTAAAAATCTATATTACTATTATCAAAGTAATAATAAGAAGAATACTTTATTAGAGAATGTAAATTTCACCTTTGAAACAGGATGTTTTTATAGCATTTTAGGTCCATCCGGTTCAGGAAAAACAACAGCACTTAGTTTAGCAAGTGGATTAGATAACCCAAAAGAAGGACATGTACTTTACAAAGGAAAAGATATACGGAAAATTGGTTTAGATAAATATAGAAATAAATATGTTTCGATCATCTTCCAATCGTATAATCTCATTACTTATATGACGGCTCTGCAAAATGTTGTCACGGCAATGGAAATTACAGGAGTTAACTTACATGATAAAAAGAGAAGAGCGCTTGAGTTATTAGAAATGGTTGGCTTGTCGGAAATCGAAGCAAAGAGAAAGGTCTTACAGCTTAGTGGAGGTCAACAACAGCGTGTAGCCATTGCTCGTGCATTGTCCTGTGAAGTAGATTTATTAATTGCGGATGAACCGACTGGTAATCTAGATGAGAATACTTCGGATGAGATTGTAAAATTATTTAAAGAACTAGCTCATAAAGAAAATAAATGTATTATCGTTGTTACACATTCCCAAGAAGTCGCTAAACAATCTGATAAGGTAGTGTATCTTGAAAAACGAAATTTGGTTTGTAAGAATTTGAAAAAGAACTAGTTTGTAAAAATGTAATTGGAATAGAAGTCAAATACAATTCTGTAAGATACTGAAGCCCGTCGGATTTACCTTCAGGCAAAAATAAACTAATAGTTATGAAAAACATAGATGCCCCTTAGGATAAACAAGCGAGCTTATTCTAAGGGGCACTTTGCGTCTTGAAAAATTCTCAAGAAAATTCAATGAGGATTTTTTCTATTAATGCCGTTATAACATGTAAGAAACGATTTGTAGGAAGCTCAAAATTAATGGTAGGAAAGAGAAAAGAATAAAGGGGCGTGTTTTAAAACTTAAACAACAAAATAGGAATCCATCTTTTTTCAAGATGGATTCCTATTTTTGATCACATTAAAAAAATGTCATATTAGCAAGTGACTTCATACACTTAAAAAAGACGTCTTCTGCTCCTAATGCTTTGAGGGATACGTATGTCAAACTCGAACACATTAACAACATAAATACGACCAAAAATAACCATGGACGTAAATTGATTTTATACATTAAAACTTCTCCTTAACTGAATGCATTGGAAGATAACTACTGTATAGACCGATAATTATTGATTCTGAACACTCCATTTGAAGTGCCTATATAAAGGAGGCTAAAATCAATTTTCTTCCTTACAATTAATGTACATGACCAATCTGGAATCTGTATGGAGATATTGAGGAGTTTATATAGAGAAGTTGAACCCAAAAGCTTTTATTAGAGTGTAGCTTTGAAATAGAGTCATAAATTTTATAACAAAGTTGCAACGCTTGTAAAAAGGGGCCGATGAAATATGTTATTGTAGGTTAAAACAAGATTTGATCGTTGTACCCCTTTGAATTTGTAAAGGTATTTTATAGTGAAAACTAAAAGAATATCCGAATTGAAAGTTCGATTAAAGAAATGTAGAGTGACAATAAGTTGTTCCATTAATTAATAAAGTATAATAAAGTAATTCATTGTGAACATAGGAGTATTTGAAATAATTCCTGACAAATTGATTGGAGGAGTAATAATGCAAAGCTTTAAACGCTACTGCTCGTTTGTAATTCTTATCTTGTTGTTAACAGGTTGTGCGGGTGTGGAAAAAGATAAAACGTCCTCAAGTACGAAAATAACTATTGAGCCATATAACATGAGTGAAAAGGAGAGTCTTCTTATTAGTAAATCGGGAGTAGGGCATATTGAATTTTTCAAACTAAATGGCACGTTAGCTGAAGATGATGATTTGCAAATCTCGGTGGAAGTATTTGAAAAAGGTAAGTTTAAAGAAGAATTGCTAAAAACCTCGGATGCCCCCGAAAAAAATTATAAAGATATCCTCATTTCATTTGGAATAAGTGACTTTAACGATGAAGTTCGTCCCTTAAAATTGATATCTGGTATACCTTCTGGGCTTGCTACAACGAATTATTCAAATAACATGACTTCTTCTTCTTTCAGTAATTTAGTGGGCGAAAAGCTTACTTTAAAGAAAAACAAACCTGTTTATTTAGCGGCATGGGTAGGCACTACAAAAGATGAGCTGCGTTCTGTAGGAAGCGACAATGGCGAACTACCTGCCAGCATTGCAGAAGCTGAGCTCGCATTTTTATACAAAGTATTATGGACTGATAAGGAAAAGAATTAACATTAGCAGTGTTATCGGAATAAGGAAAATGAGGATTTACAACGCTAAGCCATTTTCAAGACGATTCCTCCATTAAAGCAGATGTTACATGGTTCGTTCCCTAGGCTCTCCGTGTTTTCCAAAGAAAATAGCTCTTAGCCCATTCATGGCTTCAGTTTTATTCAATCCACTTTGTATTTTTCTTCTTAGAGATTCATCAGATATGTAGTTAAGAATAAAGATATTTTTTTCTATTCGTCCCATTTCGCGTAAGGCTATAGTTAAGCTGTTTTGTCTTGAAAATGAACCTAATTTCCCCATAATAAGGGATACTGAGACAGTTACTTCTCTTATTGAATGGGCTAATCGCAAAACATCCTCATAATTTTCTTCAATGACCTTTGTATTTATATATCCACGTAAAATAGCTTCTAGTTTTGGATATTCACTTGCTTTATCTATTGTAAATAATTTTGAGTATATGCTAAAAAAACGATTGGACACTTGTCCAATCGTTTCTTTGATTCTTCTAGAAATGAGCTCATTACTTTAAATTAGTGAAATCATTCTACATTACTATTCATACTAATCGTTTTTATTTTACTGAGTTTCACACCAAGTTTTCGAAACTTAAGTAAATACAATGCCGGTATTGCTAGTACGAATACTCCAATTCCAAGTGCAATTCTTGATGATGAAAATTCTGGAATAGCACCAGCTAAAAACGTTCCCAACATTGTAGATAAACCACCTATAACATATGTAGCGCTTTTTACCCTCGCCAAATAGTTATTTGGTGTAATCCCTTGATGCACAGATACTTGGACCACAAATGCCATTGATAGTGCACCATCAAATATTATCATTCCTAAACACATTAATATAAAGTTTTCTGTTGAAAAAATAACAAAAACGCCAAAAGAAGAGATAATCAGTAATGAACAAAGTAGTAATAGCCAATTCCTATTTTTAAACCATTTCATTATTAAAACACCTATGATATTTCCAATACCGGCACTTGATAATAAAATACCTATGAGTTCTTCAGAAAAATTTAAAGATATCCTTGCATGGAGTAGAACAGTTAGAACAATAAATACTGTAGAAAAGCCTAACATACTTAAAATAATAGTATTAATTAATTGTTGCGTATTAACAATAAGGTATTTCAGTCCATCTACCGTTTGCCTGAAAAAGTTTGCTTTTTTCTCTATAGTTGCCATTTCAATACTTTCTTGGGGTTGTATTTCTCTATTTCGAACTAACGAAATAAAGAGTGCAGATAATAAGGACAACGTAGCACAGATACTTAATGTTATGAATGATCCTGTTTTGGCTAATAAAAAACCACCTATTGCCGGTCCAATTAAAGTGACAATCGCATCGGCAGCTTCTAAACTCGTATGGGCTTCTAATAACTTTTTTCTTCCCGCAACACTAGGGATCATTGTCGAAAAAGCAGTACTACTAATTAAAGATACTATACCCATAAAGAATAAAACAAAGGTGATTACTGCAACGTTCAATTGTTCTAATGTTATCAAAAAAGCAAGTGTGAAAATACCAATGCCATAGATAAGATGACAAATTCTAGTTACTCGAACTTTGTTTTTCTTCTCTACCCATGTGCCTATAGGAATCGCAAGTAATACTGTTCCAAGTTGTTGCGAAAGTGCAACCAGTCCTGTTACTAAAGGGGAATTAGTTAAACCCAACACAATTAATGGTATAACTAGTTCTCTGAATCTTCCATTCAAAATGGATAGTAAATTAGATAACCACATTGACGAGAAATCTTTATTAATAATATATAATCTCATAATGATGTACTCCTATATATGCAAGCTATTCGATAAAATGGCTCGATTGACGAACAAAATTAAATAACTTCCTATTAATCCAATGATAACACGGTAATATTTACCAAGCTATAAAATATTCCAAAACCTGTCTCTTTAAAAAGTGTCTTTTACTGTTTTGAATGTAACATAACTTCGTTCATTAATCTGTGTTCATTAACCATATGCCTACCAAGTTATGTTACGATGAAATCAAAGCAAAAATCAGAAAAGAGTGGTTTTGGTGTTGATTGGATATGCACGTAAGGGCGATACGATTGTCGTTTGGCGATTGGATCGGTTAGTGCGTAACATGCAATACCTGATTCAAATTGTAAATAGCTTAAATGAACGAGGTATTAGCTTTCACAGTCTGCAAGAGAATATCACAATGGATAAAAATGATGCTACGTGGCAATTAATGTTTATTTGTTCGCAGCATTCGCGGAATTTGAACGTAATTTGATCGAAAAGCACTCGGCTGCGGGACGAGCAGCTGCCAAAGCACGTGGGCGTTTAGGTGGTCGCCCCGAGAAATATGGATCAAAAGATATTGAAATGATGAAGGCTTTAATTGAAAGTGGTACACCGATTAAAGATGTTGCGGAAAAGTGGGGTGTGTCTCGCACAACGATATATCGCTATTTGGAAAAACAGTAAATCGTAAAGTTTGATGTCTATGCAAAATGAACAACCTCCATTAACAGCATATTCAGAGGAACAACTGCAAAGTGCAAAATATTCCTTAAATAGGGTGTAAAATAACGCCAAAAGTGACAGCGACTAATAAAAAAGTTTAAAGGTCGGTTAAAGAAGTACCATAAAAATCATGCAAGTATGAATTTTGCAGTAAAGCTTTATAAAGAGGGAGATATGACTGTAAATCAAATTTGTGAAATTACAAATGTGTCTAGGGCCTCATTATATAGAAAGCTATCGGAAGGGAACAGTTGATGAGTTATATCAAAAATCAGAAATATATAATAGAAAATAAATTCCATATAGAGGTAGAATTATATGCCTAAAATTGACAATATGTTAGCAATTCTATGGATGCTTCGTTCAGGTGAAAAAATTACAGCAAAACAAATTTCAGAAAAGTTAGAGATGAATATAAGGACTGTGTATCGTTATATTGATACACTTTCAACAAGTGGCGTACCTATAATTTCAGAACCAGGACATAACGGTGGATACACTTTATTGAACAATTTTATTGAGGCGCCTCTTTTTTTTGATTTTGAGGAGCAAACTTCCCTATTTCACGCTGCTGTTTTTGCAGAAGAAGCCGGATATTATGGAGGTGAAGCACTAAATAGGGCCATTTCAAAACTAAGTAAATACTCAAATCAAGAGCAGGAAACAAAGATAAACCAACATTTAACTAGTCTTGAAGTAATAAGTCGATTAAGTTCACTCTCTATGGAACCTTTATTGAAGGAGTTGGAGCAGGCCGTAGCTGACGGGTACTCAGTAAAAATTCGTTACTCTAAAAGTGGCGAAAAGCAATTAAATTATAGATTGGTCGATCCGTACAGAATTATCTATTGGCATAATAAGTGGTATGTGATTGGATTTTGTCATCTTAGGAATGATATCCGTAGTTTTAGAGTAGATCGAATTGAAAGTCTAATGCTAACCGAAAATAAGTTTAACCGGCCAGAAAATTTTTCAGCACGTGACTTTTTTATGAAAAACCTCCTTCCAACTATAGAAGATCAGGAAGGGATTACTTCTTTAGTTATTAATGGAAATGAAAGTACGCTGAATGATGTTTGCCAACATTGGTTTTTAGGACATTATTTACATGAACGAAATTCAAATCAAGCAGTTTTCCTTCTTGAAAAAGATATAGTACATACATATATACCTTATTTACTTTTACCCTACGGTAAATCTATTCAAATTATCGAGCCACTGAGTCTTAAGAAAAGACTTATTGAAGTTCTGTCGGATTTAATAAAATTTCATCAAGTATGATAACTTCACTGACGTTAGCTGTCAGGGAAGTTATCTTATAATTGGCTATATCAATTGTGATTGGAGCGTTATTGAATGCAAACAAAAAAAGTTTATCTATATGTATTTAACACAATGTCAGACTGGGAATATGGATATTTAATTGCCGAACTAAACACAGGAAGATATTTCAAAAAAGATATAGCACCTTTAAAAGTAGTTATAGTAGGGGCTAATAAAGAAATTATTACTACGATGGGGGGACTGAGCATAAAACCAGATATTCCCCTTGATGAGTGTACTCTTGAGAGTACAGATCTATTAGTTTTGCCTGGAGGGAATACTTGGGGAGAAGTTATTCATCAACCAATCATGAAAAAAATTGGCGAAGCTTTAAAGCTTGGCACTATTGTTGCTGCAATTTGTGGTGCAACTGAGGCCCTTGCGAATATGGGATACCTAGATTCTAGAAAGCATACAAGCAATAACTTAGAGTATATTAAAATGGTTTGTCCTAATTATAAAGGAGAAAAATTTTATGAGATGGGACCTGCGGTATCTGGTGAGAATTTGGTTACTGCATCAGGAATAGCTCCTCTGGAATTTGCGATGGAAGTACTGAAAAAATTAGATGTATTTACACCAGATACATTACATTCATGGTATAAACTAAATAAGACTCACAAACCTGAATACTTCTTCCAGTTAATGAATTCAATAAATAGATGAGCTAAAAAAATCAACTTAGCAGATTAATATTAGTTTAAATAATTACCATGCTTTAGACAATGTCAAAGCATGGTTTTTGAATATATCTTAAAAATGCTTATGGAGTAATGAAAAAGCCCAATTTCTCTATTAATTAACGGTGAAGTTGCGCTTTTTAGTATTGAGAATTCCTGAACGTTGTAAATCCGCATTTTCCTGACGGTACCCCTATATTGGGTCATTCAATTAACGGGGCGATTGTTAAATATTGAGGGTAACATATCATTAGACTTTTTTATTAAACATTAATTTCAAACGGCTAGATAACAATCCATTTTGATCTTTCAAAATGGGTTTTTCTAATATTTACTGATAAATACGGATCTATGAGGTGATTTAAATCAAACTCTATTTCAAAGCAACATCAAAATGATTTTGCGCTCAATGAATGAATATTTACTTTATGATTGAGAGGATAGTAGAGGTTTCAAAGGGAATATGAGGTATCTTCACATAAACTACAGATTGAAAGGTTATAATGTGCTTCGAGGGGGATATATCGATGAACTATCATATTCTTGTAGTAGAAGACGATTTAGAAATTCAAGAATTAATTAAACAGTTTTTGTTGACACAAAATTATACAATAGAGGTTGCTTCAGATGGGTTAGAGGGAATGAAACGTTTTAATACACAACCCTTTGATTTAATTCTTCTTGATGTCATGATGCCGAACCTTAATGGATTTGAAGTTGCCAAAATGATCCGTAATCAGTCAAACATACCCATTATTATGTTGACGGCTTTAGAAGAAGAACAAGATCAAATGAAAGGTTTTGATATAGGGATTGATGATTATATAACAAAACCCTTTTCATTTCATGTGTTAATCAGACGAGTACAAGCGGTTCTAAGAAGAAGTTTTAATCAAAATAGCGATAATCATTTAAATTTTAATGAACTGAATGTCGATTGTGACGGATATAAGGCTTATGTAAATAATATTGATATCCCGTTAACTACTAAAGAGTTCGAAATTTTACAACTACTACTTCATAATGAAAAAAAGGTGCTTACTAGAGAAATTATTGTAGAAAAAATATGGGGATATGAATATGCAGGAGAAACAAGGATGATTGATACACATATAAAAAATTTAAGAAAAAAGTTAAATATACCCTATATTAAAACGGTAAAGGGTATTGGATACAAAATCGATGAATAGGATTGTAAACATCATGAAGATGAAACGAATAACGTATAAGCTCTTTATGATTACTTCGCTCATATTGTTATCTTTTGCAGTTTTGATTTATTTAACTTTATACTTCTTCCTCCCAACATTTTATGAACAATATAAAACGAGTCAACTCCAATCTGGAATAGCAGAAATAATTGATGAATCTAAAAATGTAACATTAATAAATGCTCTACCACTTTTGGATGAGTACACTAAAGAAAACAATGCCATCATTTACTTACAAACTAAAGAAGGAACTATTATATATTCGCCTTCTTTTTTTATTCAGGGGAATACGCAAACACCAATACTTACTGCAAAAACAGCGCCATTACAGAATCCAGAAAGCCTTAATAATGCATTTAATATTACTTTGCCCATTCAATTCCTTGATAAAGATAATTTAATGGTTACTGTATTTGCGACATTACAACCTATTGATGAAGCGAGCCAGGTTTTAGTCCGTTTCCTCCCTTATATAAGTTTCATTGTAGTGTGTATCGGGTTAGGAAGTGCCTTTTTATATTCAAGGTTCATTACAAAACCGCTCATCTACATGAATGAAGGTGCGCAAAAGATGGCAAACTTGGATTTTTCCGAAAACATCGTAGTTCGTTCAAATGATGAATTAGAGGAACTAGCCAATAGCTTGAATGAGATGTCGAGTAACTTGCAACGAACTATGCACGATTTACAAAAAGCAAATGAGCAATTAAAAGATGATATTGAAAGAGAGAGAAAGATCGAAACAAAACGCCGAGAATTTTTCGCAACAGTTGCACATGAATTAAAAACGCCGCTCACTGTTATGAAAGGATATATAGAAGGGATGATTTACAATATCGGCCCTTATCAAAACCGTGACTTCTACTTAGAAAAAAACCGCAACATTATCGAAGGAATGGAACAATTAGTTCGAGAGATTTTGAGCATGTCTAAATTAGAACAAGATACCTTTAAATTGCAATTAGAAGAAGTCAACCTTTTAGAATTATTAGATTCAATAACGAAAGATCTCGTTTTTTTTGCTTCTCAAAAAGACATTCAGATTATCAAACAAATTTCGCCTAACATGAATGTATGCACAGATCGTGATTTATTAGAAAAAGCTTTCAAAAACATCATTCATAATGCGATTACGTATTCACCGCACGGAGAAACAGTATGTATAGACGTAACTGAGCTCCCAAAAGAAAATCAGATTCAAATACAAGTGACTAATACAGGTGTCACAATTAAAGAAGAGGACATACAACAATTATTTGAGCCATTTTATAGAATCGAAAAATCGAGAAATCGAAATACTGGTGGGAGCGGACTAGGTCTTTATATTGTCAAACAAATATTTGAATCTCTTTCTATTACCTATTTAATGAATAATACCGAAAATGGTGTTCAATTTATAGCTACTATTCCTAAAGGAGGATCATAGTATATTTTTGGACATTAACAACGCCGTCTAAACGAGTGTCAAATTGTAAAGGTATTTGACACTCTTTTTTTATTGTTGTGGGAATGAATAAAGCGAATGCCCTTTTGTCAAAAATAATATTTGACTGGACACTAAATGGTGTCATATAATTAAGACACCATTTAGTGTCCTATTCAAAGGGAGAGGAGATTTTGAGCGAGAAAAATCTAGAGCGTGATGTTTATGCTGCGATTGCTGACCCAACAAGACGTCAATTAATACGCTTGTTGGCTGATGCAGAAGAATTACCTCTTCACGAATTAACGGCTCATTTTCAAATGGGGCGTACGGCAGTTTCTAAGCATTTGGCTATCCTGAAAGATGCTGATCTTGTAATTGCTCGAAGGGTTGGTAGAGAAACGAGATATCGGTTGAATGCCAATCCGTTGAAGGAAATTCAAGAGTGGATATCTTATTACGAAGGATTCTGGAAAGAAAGAATGGCTAAATTAAATCTTATATTGGAGGAAAAAAAATGAAAGCAGATGTATCTTTAGATTACCAATTTACAAGTTCAATCGAGAAAGTTTGGAACGCATTAACGGATTCAGACACACTTGAAAAATGGATATGGAAAAATGATTTTAAACCAATCGTAGGGCATAAATTTCAATTCCGAGCTGAGCCAAACGAATGGTGGGATGGAATTGTCAATTGCGAGGTGCTTATAGTGGATGAACCTCATACACTTTCTTACACTTGGGCGAGTGCCGGAGAAATCACTACAGTTACATGGACGTTGACACAAGGTGAAGATGGAATTACTCATTTACATTTAGACCAATCTGGATTTAGTGAAGCGACGAAAGCTCGTCAAGGAGCAATCGAGGGAGCTAAATATGCTTGGATTAACAATGGTAATCAGCTTGAAAAAGTGTTAGCAGAACTATAATTCACTTTTTTTCGTTTATAGAAATAAACCGTTCTTCAACAATTCGACGCTTTTCCGAACACGGGAAGCGTCATTTTTAACTTCTTACAGAAGGAGTTGCCACGCATTAATGCCGAGACTTAATTGATTGGCATGTCGATTCAAAAACACAGCAAATACTTCTGTAGTTATGCTAACATGACAGTACCAGTTTGAATGGAGAGAATATCCGATGAAAATAAATCAATTAATAGCTAACAATATTAACCGATTAAATGTCGACTTGCCGGAAGATCAATCTTTAGGTATTGCTGGATTGTCCGGATCTGGAAAAACTACATTTTGCCAAGCAATTGGTGAAGAATCTAAAAAGCGTCTCGTTTCTTTATTGCCAAAGGCTGAATATCAGTATTTATTCCCGAATATTATGGAAACGAATTTCAGTGCCATTAAGATGGAAGAAATGCCTCTTGTCCTTTTTCTCGGGAAATCATCCATTTCTGCCAATCCACGTTCGACGGTTGGTACTCATACAGGTGTTTTTAAAGAAATACGTGAAAAGCTGGCAAATAAGTTTGATCTTTCGCCAGAAGTTTTTTCTTTTAATAATGCATTAGGCTGGTGTCCTGCTTGTAAAGGCCGTGGTACGACTAAAAATATCGAATGTAAAAAGTGTGAGGGTAAGCGCTATAATCCGGAAGTTGAGCAATATAAGTTTGAATTATGGAATCAACCACATAGTATTTCTGATATTAACAATTTAAGTATAGAAGCGATTTATTCCCTTTCAGAGGAGTTAGCGATTAGCGAAGAAAGACAACGTATTCTCACAAATATAATCCAAATGAATATCGGTTACTTAACGTTAAATCGAATTATGGGTACTTTATCTGGTGGGGAATTAACACGACTGTACTTGGCAGAATTTATGGCAGCTAGTGAAAATACGGTCATTATTATAGATGAAATTTCTGTTGGTCTTGATCATCAAACGCTGTTGAAAATTTTAGAGCAGATTAAACAATTGGGCTATAAAAACCAAATTTGGCTTATTGATCATTCTGATACAGTGCTAGATACAGCGGATGAGCAACTGTTCTTCGGACCTGGCAGTGGAAAATACGGCGGTAAGATTGTCGAAGTTTCTCCTCGTCCAGAACCAGTCTTTTGGGAACGAAATCCGATAATGCCTACAGACTATTATCAATTTCATGATCTTTACTGTCGTAATATTGAAATGGCTAACATACAGATTCCTAAAAATAGACTCGTAACCGTTACAGGTGAATCTGGCTGCGGGAAATCGACTCTTGTTAATGAGTGTATCTCTAAGGATTTCCAAAAGCGCTATCCGAAAGATAAATTGGTGATGGTTGGACAAGACCGAAACCAATCGATCACTAGCCGATCAACGGTTGCAACGTTTCTTGATATTAAAAAGAAAATGACGAAATACAGTGGCGACATCGATGATATTTTCCAACGTTCCATTGAGGACATTATCGAGGAACTTCCGAATGAAGACATCGCTCATAAACGCTTAAGTTTACTGATCAAGCTGGGGCTCGGTTATTTAACGTTAGAAAGAAAAACACAATCCTTATCAACAGGTGAATTCCAATGTGTTCATTTAGTGTCTGAGCTGTTTTCGAACGCAAGAAACCCCCATACACTATTTATTTTTGACGAGCCTTCAAAAGGTTTATCACAAAATATTTTAAACCAATTCATTGATAGTGTTAGGGACATTCTGAAAGATGAATCTGTCTCTATTCTAATGATTGAACATAATGCTTATATGATAGAGAGCTCTGATTTTATCGTTGATTTTGGAAATAGACAGCAGGAGCCAGTTCGACATCTTGATATTGTAAGCCATGATGATTATTTCAGTCAACTTAACAATACAAATAGTGATGTTTCATTGCATATATCTTCAACACTAGCTTCAAAAAATGGCATTCATTACTTAGAAGACAATCATATTAGCTATTTTAAAAATGCCGAAAACATTTATAAAGGTGGTATTTTAAAAAGTTTATCATCGATGGCCCGATTAATTTATGGTGAATACGAATCCGCAACTATTGCACCTGTCGTCGCCATTGATCTAGAAAGACACTTATATAGCCAGTATAGTTTTTTATATGAAATAGGTGGTCTCATCAACCATATTGTGGCGTCACATCCGACAAATAAAGATACAAGAAGCTTCGATTTCTTTAGTCAGGAAAATCATTGCCCAAGCTGTTCTGGCCGCCTGCAAATTGAAACATTTGATTTTGATTTGGTCATTCAAGACAAAACAGTGCCATTTTGGGATGGCTTATTACATCCAGACGTGATGGAAGTATTAAACTATTATCAATATCAAAAATTGCAATTCCTATTTGATGAGATTAAAAATGAACTGGGTCAAGATATTAGTAAAAGCTATAATGACATGACAGCAGAAGAAAGACATACATTCCTTTATGGTTATTGGGAAAAATCATTTTATGATAAAGCAACGAAGTCTTCGAAAAAATGGGAAGGGTTTAATTTGATTCTTGGACGTTATATGGTGATATCGAAATCAATTATTAAAGAGCAAATGAAAGCATCGAAAGAGATGATTGCTTGTCCAATCTGTCAAGGAGCCGTGCTAAATCACAAGAAACCACTAACATTTGGGGACACTGATATTCGTGAGCTTATTCATCAACCGATTGATCAGGTCATAAAAACGATTGGCAATTTACCAGAGCTTGAAAAACTAAAAGCAATTGTTGGTGGTGATATGACACTAACAGAAGATGTTTCCTTACTTCCTAGAGAAACACAAGTGTCGTTAAAAATGCTGGAATTAGAACGCGCAAGCTTTGCTGGATATGAAATAGTCCTCCAAAATGTATTACCATTCTGGGACAAAATACAAAATAATATCGAAACTATAAGCAGCAAAAATCAAATTACGGTCTGTGATTTTGCCCATATTGATGAAACGAGAGAAGCTATTATTGATCAGTATTTCACGAATGGAAAATACAAAAAATTAACGTACGTTTATGAAGCATTTGGCTACAAAAAAATTGTTACTCAAATAAATAAAATTAAAGCAAGTCATAAATGTCCATTCTGTAGTGGGAAGAAAGTCATTTCTGAAGATAATCTCCATGATGGTGTTTATAAATTATCGGTACCATGTGTTCGTTGCTATGAAAGTGGTATAAATGATGAAGGGCGTAAGGAAATTGTCGATAGCATAGACGTGCAAACATGGCTAACCGGCAAAGTAAGCGATGTTGTGGCTGAAAGTTTACGAACGGAAGCTGTTGCTGATATCCCCATTTTCAATCGTATTCGTGAGTTAAATAAACGAGAGATGATGGCAGTTTATCAATGCCTTGAGCAAAATAATTAATTAAAGCAAGCCGTGTTTTAAAAGAAGGGTACTTCAAAAACTCATTTGCAATAATAAATGCAAATGAGTTTTTATGTTATTCTGAGAAAGAGCTTGAAATAAAGTTAGTAGAATAAAAGGGGAAAGATAGGAATGACAGAATTGATGGACTGGAAAAATAATGCTAATGGGCATCGTTTTATAGCTTCATTTAGCGGAGGAAAAGATAGTGTCTTAGCTTTATATAAAGCAATGCAGGTTGGAGAAGCGGTTGGTTTAATCGTCATGATGGAGGAAGAAGGGAATCGTTCCAGATCTCATGGCATGCCTCCGGAACTCATACGTGCTCAAGCTAATTCTATAGGTTTACCGGTTTTTACTGCAGCAGCAAGCTGGACCGATTATGAAAAAGTATTTATGAACCTTTTAGAGAAAGCTAAACATCAAGGTGCAGAAGTTTTAGTAACAGGTGACTTAGATATGCCTGAACATGGCTGCTGGCATGACAAAGTTACGAAAAATGCTGGTTTAAAACTAGGCATGCCTTTATGGGAAATGGATCATCGTGAAGCTGTCGATGAGTTCATAAACCTAGGTTTTGTTACTATCATTGTCACGGTTAATTTATCATTAGGCATGCGAGAGGACGATTTAGGGCGGACGTTAACCCATGAATACGTGAAGGAGCTTGAAGCGCGCGGTATTGATCCTTGCGGAGAAGGTGGAGAATTCCATACGACAGTATTAAATGGACCGATCTTTGAACAGCCTATTCCAGTTCGTACATGTGATGTTCTTAGAAGCGGAGAATATGCTTTTCTTCCTTTGGAACTAGAGCGGGGAGAAGTTTAAAATAGTATAAACATATAAGAGCCTTACTACATTTAATTGTAGTAAGGCTCATTCATGTTGTTTTATCCAAATTTGATTTACACAACAGATTAGTTGAATAACAATATAAATGGATCACTAGTTAATCCATTGAACAACTTCTTCTCGACTTTGTCTTGATTTTTCACGTGCTGGTTCTTCAGATCGGTATCCGAACGCTGCCATAACCGATACACCAAATTTTTCACTATCTAATAATCCTTCATTTTCAAGAACTTCTGTTACTTTATCCATATTAAAACCTTCCATTGGACAAGAATCAATTCCGATCAGCGCTGCGGCAGTTAACATATTACCAAGTGCAATATATGTTTGTTTACTAGCCCAGTCAAATAATGCTCGTTCACTTTCATACAACTTAAAATCAACCTCTTGGAAGTTTCCATACGCCTTTGTCATATTCGCTACGACCGTTTCAGGAAGCTTTTTAACATTCTTCAATAGATTTTGAACATAATCAGAATTAGCTTTTGCATCTTTCCGAGCAAGAAAAATTACTAGATGACTAGCAGTAGGTAACTGACCTTGTCCTCCAAAACTAACTTCTTTTAATTTTTCTCTAATGTCCATATTTTGAATAACTAAAAATTTCAACGGTTCAAACCCTAATGAACTTGGTGATAGTCTACCTGTTTCTAAAATAAACTCGAAATCATCATCTGAGATTTTTTTAGTTGGATCAAAAACCTTCGTCGCATGTCGAAACATATATGCATTAATAATCTCTTGTTTTTTAATTGAATGGTTCATACTCATTACCGCCTTCTCCAAATTTTTGTACATCTTATTTTGATTGAACCAACTTTTATGATTGGTTACTGGATAAATTGTAATTGATGATGTGAGTTTAGTAAAATAGATATAAATGAATGAAACGTTCAATAAAAGTGAACGTAAAAGGAGAAGAATAGATGGAACTTCGTCATCTTGTAACTTTTAAAATGATCGTAGAGAAAGGGGGCTTTAAAAAAGCCGCTGATCAACTTGGATATGCGCAATCTTCTGTGACAAATCATATTAAAGAATTGGAAGAGGAACTAAACCAGCCTTTATTTGATCGCTTAGGGAAAAAGGTGATCCTTACTAATTTCGGCAAAGAGTTTTACCCTTATGCCATAAAAATTATGGATCTCTATACGGAAATTAAAGAAAAGGCGAACCGATTTGGTGAACCGACAGGAAATTTGACTATTGGGGCTTCAGAAGCATTAACAAGCTACCGCTTACCTCAAATTTTGTTGGATTATAAAGAAAAATACCCCGAGGTAAACTTATCGATCACTTCTATTGACTATCGAAATATTCCCTTAGAACTTCAACAAGGTACTATTGATTTGGCGTTAGTAATAAAAAAGAATGATTGGAAAGAAAAAGATTTACACAGTGAACAAATTAAACAAGAACCAATGGTATTAATTACACCTTTAAAAGATAAACAAAAAGGAAACAGTAAGACTGTTCTTTATTCAGAACAAAATTGCACCTATAAAAGTATATTTAATGATTATCTTTCAGCGTTTCAAATTGAGATTGATGGGAGTGTAGATTTTGCAAGTCTAGAACCTATTAAGCAATGTGTTATGAATGGGCTCGGAATTTCCATGCTCCCATACTTCACTGTAAAAAAGGAGCTAGAGGATCAGTTATTAAACGGGAAGATACTAAAAGACGAACAATACGCAATTTCTACATTTGTTACTTATCATAAAGATAAATGGGTCACTCCAGCGATGGAGAGTATGATCGATTTAATTCAGTCCTATTCTAAATATTGGGATTGATTTGAACATTATAGCTCCCGATAATACCGCTTAAAGTTACTAAAAAGGAGTTTTCTTACTGTTATTCACTTTGAGTAAGTAAAATATGAAAAGGGTCACTGGCGGAAAGTGACCCTTAAGAATGGGAGGTGTAAAGGATTAGTTTGTATGATCCTAAAAATTATGAGTATTAGAGGTGGTATTTGCTATTAGCAATAGCCTATGAAGCTAGTACCAACAATAATCAATAGAATGAATAGAACAACGATTAGCGCAAATGCTCTACCTGAACCGTAACCAGAATTATTACCGCTATATTCTGACATAGTAAATTCCCTCCTTTCACTCTTTATAATATGAATAGATGTTAATTGGATTTACGATATTTATCCACTAAAAAATAAAAATAAAATTAAATATCCAAAGATTTTAATAAAGGGGGAAGTGAGCTATAAAAAGATGTGATAGATAGTTATTAGTTTCAAACAAGAGGCTTTCTCCGAAGGACAATTGGATCGGAACTTGAATATGTCGGTACAGCCATTACTATTCAAATGTGTATTGGTTTCCTAGTTACTATATTTTCTATCAATCTCATCCCTATTAGTCAAAGAATCATTTGCGGGGAATGGGTCTTTACTAAATTGGCGATTGGACCGATTTTTGAATACTATCTATGGTCAAATATAGAAGGTTCGAATTCACTGGAAAACAAGAGAATTAAAGGATGAGAAATCAAAAAAACCTTTCAGCAAAGTATCTGTAATTTTTCATTAACAAGAAGCGATAATTTAATCTACATATAACAATAAGCTAAAGAATTATGTTGATAGTTTTTTTAAGTCAGTATACGAATAAGTATTTTTTTTATTATAAAGTGATTGGAAGGAAGGGGGCGTGTGAAATGATTAAGCCTAGAAACAAAAGAACGAAAAAAGGTATCTCATCCATAGATGAAACACCTTTTTTTGAAGTTATTGAGCTGCTCGTTGGATAAAGGCATCTAATTGTACTAGTGTGACATTGTCGTTCACTCCGAAAGTATTGTCACCTTTACCAACCGTAATTTTATTGGAAGCGAGAATAGATACATAATTGTAAGCCCAATGCGCACTAGGAACATCAACGAATTGTAATGCTGTTCCTTGTTGTTTTAAACGGAATGCTTCCACTAAAACTTTCGATAATTGACCACGTGTCATCGGAGAACCTGGATTGAATTTTCCGTTTTCATCACCCGTAAAAACGCCGATTTTTTTAAGTGCTTCCGCAGCACCCGCATATTTAGACGATGGTGTTATATCTGGAAAACTTGAATTCGTGTTACTAGTATCTAATTTTAACTGCTTAGCCAGTTTAAGAGCTACCTCACCACGCGATGCATAAACGCTAAAGTCGATTTCAGCATCTTTTACTTCTCCTTCAGTGAAGTTTGCTATGCGTTTTGCCCCTACGTAACGAGATCCCCAGTAATATGGATCATTGAGTTTGTCGATTTTAACCCCAGAACTTGTAGTAGCTGAAATAAAATTGCTGTCACCTATGTATATGCCAACATGGGAAACACCGCTGCCCGAAGTATTAAAAAATACTAGATCTCCTGCCTTCAACTGAGCTTTCGCAACCGAAGTACCTTGCTGATATTGAGCATTAGATGTACGTTGTAGTGAAATCCCTAACTTAGAGAAAACGATTTGTGTATATGCTGAGCAATCTACACCTGTCTTAATATCCGTTCCTCCATATTGATATGGAACACCTATATATGATTTTGCTGTATTTGTTATATCTGCTATTGTTGCCGCTTTCGCATCATGAACACCCATGCCTGTGAAAAACATAAACGATGCGAAAATGGGTAGTAACCATTTTTTCTTCATGTAAACTTACTCCTTTCAAAAAGCATTCACTTTTTAATAAAGTAAGAATAGCATGAAACAGGCATGAGTTATTTTTCAATCATATTACCGATTAACGTTAAACAGCAAAATTGAAACCTTAATTTTAAATGTGTAAAACTTCTGCAATAATTGTGGGTAATTTTACTAAAAATAAATTAAATAAATGGATAGAGAGGATTTAAAGGGTTAATTTAACGGTTTCATCCAACTGAAAAGCCGTTATTTAAGTGATTTTTTGTTTTACACTTCCAATCCTTTCTTTACAAACTAGTTCACCCCAAGTGCAAAATAACACCTTTTGTTACTTCATTATGATTATTTATCCCAATTGTATTTACATGAGCTTACAAGTCAATTGGACATTCTCCATAAATTTTTCATTTTTTTTATTTATACTATATGATTGAAGTATTTAATTTCAGTTTATAAGGAAGGATTGGTGAATAGCTTTGGCAGGTGAATTGAATTTATTTCTTTCCTTGGCAGCAGGGTTATTATCGTTTATTTCCCCTTGTTCA
>Ga0102589_1001320_pt1 | contig 34948 bp, 31 predicted proteins | sample AraplaMF_Col_mLB_FD_76858 | JGI IMG/M metagenome (GOLD analysis project Ga0102589, IMG submission 76858) | Arabidopsis root microbial communities from the University of North Carolina, USA - plate scrape MF_Col_mLB | ecosystem: Host-associated > Plants > Roots > Endosphere | place: USA...
TCGCAAGGGCGATGGCGAACCAGGGGTCAAGACAATCTGGCAAGGCCTGCAGCGCGTAATGGACTTCGCCGCCGGCATCAAGTACGCCAGGGAAATTGGTCACGAGTGACTTGTGTGTAATGCAATGCCTTGGGGGAGGGCGGGCGCCCCCTCGCCATTATGGCCCTTCTCATGTGGGAGTCGCGAACTGTGGCGTGCGAGTCCGTGCATGCAGCCAGCTTTTTTCTAGATAAATCAGGTTAAAAAGAAATGTCAGGTCCATCGGTTCGGCTTCAGCCGTAATCCACTGCTGGTGATCCGCGTCTTGATAAATCACGCTCAGATAATAGCGGCCATGAGGCAATTTGAGGTAGACCAAGGGGCCATCGGTCACCAACCGTAGCAGGCGTTTTCCCTTTTCGTTGACGAGGATCAGCGTGACGCCAGAAATCGGGGTGCCTTCTGAAGGATCTTGGAACGTGAGTCGGACATTGAATTGGTCGGCTATCGCCTGCATCTGCTGCATGGCTTCGCGCCCGATCCCGCCCGAGACATACCGGACGCCAGAGGATTGGTGGATTTCTGGCGGTTTCGGATGCGCTGCGAGAGTCTCCGCGTAGAGAAGCGGGACAACGCCCAGTAGCCACGCAACGGAAGCGGTGCGCATAACCTTGATGACGCGCATGGCAAGTGATTGATAATGACAGGGAGCCTCGGAGCCCTTCTCCCCTTCAGCTTTCAGTGTCACAGTCATCGTACTTCCCCTGCTTTGGCGACAAGGCGCGCAAAAAATGAAGCCGCTACTTTGAACGGTAGGTCGCTTTCGAATTGGCCCATTGATCCTTCGCAAGACTTGAGTCCACGTACATGCTGTCGCGTTATGGAACAGTCGCGGCTGCGCTTCTTTGGCAACACGCCGAACGCGGCTCGCAATATCCTGGAAGACCTGGGTCGCGTCCCTTTATGACGGCTATCTTCGCCGTCCGGCTTGCAATTCAATCCGCATCCAGGGTCGCCTTGATACGTCCTTCGCGAATCGCTGCGACGAACGCGCGGAAATCGCTGCGGTTCTGTGAACAGTACTCCGTGGCGAACTCGCAGATCGCATCATCGAAGGTCTGGCCGGAGCCCATGTAGCCAGCGATCATGGCGGCGTCGCCAGAGCGCGCATGCGCGCGAGCAAGGGCATGTGCGCACATGCGGCCATATTGCCGGAGCATGCCCGTATCCCAGTCCTCAATCACCGGGGAGAGCTTCATGTCGCGCAACTGTCGTACATAGAAGTCGCGTCCGCTTTCTCCGCGCGTCCAGCCCAGGAAGACATCGCTGGCCGCCTGCATGAGACGCTGGCCCGCGATGACGCGCTCGCCATGGTTGGCATGCAGGCTCTTCCCCGCGTAGGGTTCCAGCACGGAAGCACGCGCTTCCTTTACCTGCAGGAACAAGGGATCGTTGTCCGCGGCGAGAAACAAGCCCACGCCACACATTGTCCCGACACTGCCGACGCCAACGACCTTGATAGCCATGTCGAAAAAATGGAAGCGGTCGAACAGCACACGGACGTGCTCGGGAAGGCTGTCGCGGTAGGAAGCGATGGCTTGCGCATAGTCCGACGCCAGGCCGGGAGCCAGTTCCTTGGTGGGATGAAAGATGAACGGAGGCTCATCCTTGATTCTCGGCCTTTCGCCCTCTTCGGATACCAGCCTGGGATAGAGGTGATCCGGAACAGTCTTGCGCCGTTCCGCCTCGATTCTCTGCGCCAGGCGCTTGCGTGCCGCAGCGACGATTTCGGGATCGCCGCTGCGGTCTTCATACCTCTGCAGGTCGATCCGGTCGTACCAGACGTCAAGGGTGCGCATCCACCCATAGTTGAACATGCGTTCGCGGTACTCGCGCACAACATCGGTCACTACGCGAGCGGCATCGCTCTTTGGCAGCGCGAGATGCTCGGCCGCGATCGCCAGACTGGCCGCCAGACGCTTGAGGTCCCACTCGAACGGGGCCGGCAATGTCTCGTCCAGGTCGTTGATGTCGAAAATGATGTTACGTTCGGGTGTAGCGAACCCTCCGAAGTTCATCAGGTGAGCGTCTCCACATGCCTGCACGCGGATGCCGCTGGACGGCGTGGTGGCAAGATCGGCCGCCATGAGCGAGGCCGATCCGCGGTAGAACGCAAACGGGGATGCCGCCATCCGACCGTATCGGATCGGGACTAGGTCCAGGATCCGCCCGGCGTTGGATTCATTCAGCAGTTCGACGGGGTCGCGGCGATCTTCCGGCGGTTGCCAGCCGGATTGCGAGCCGCGAGGGACGGATTCGCGCAACGCGCGTCCTGTCGCGGCGCGCTCATCGGCAGTCAGGTATCCGGTGTGTACCTGGGGCGTTGCGGCTGGGTGGCTGACCCTTTCCGGTTTGTTCATGACGTATTCCTTCTATCGAGTCGGCGCCGCCGGATGCGGCACCAGCAGGCTGTGCCGCGATCCGCGCCAAGGCGAGCGGATCGCGGAAACGAAGTCATGGTCGCTCTGCTGGTTGCGGAGGCTGATATCTGGAAGGCTAGGGGCCGCGACGCAACAGGAGTTGACACGCATCAAGCCGGAGGGGTGTCCTGGCCTTGGTGAACCATCATCGCAAGTCTTGACGTGCGACAACTGCACGGATGCAATGTGACCTACATTGCAGCACACCGTGCAACAGGAGACTGCGCATGGACTATGCCACCATCCCAGTTCATCTGGATGCCAGCCGCCGCACGCACCAGCGGCTGCACATCGCCATCGCGCTGGCGCAGCAGTTTCACGCAACGCTGGTCGGATTGTTCACGATCGGCCATGCGGATCCCGGTTCAGTTCGCTATCTGATCGTGATGCGGTCGCCAAGCTGCAGCAACAAGTGTCGTTCTAGGACCGAGGTAGTGTCAGTTAAAAATCGTCGAATCCGCAGGCAGTTGCGCCTGATTGATTTTGCCTCGATTCCCGGAAGCGCCAGCCGTTGAACACTGCCCAGTTTATACGTAACAGCCGGTAGAGGTCTTTTGTTTGTGTACGCAGTTCCTTCGTCACCGACTCCCGATCGGAGCGCTCAGATTGCGGCATTCCGCAATGTCATGGCTGCCGCCATCAGGGTAACCAGGGTAGTGTGATAGCAGCCTAGGAAATCCCGGCGTGCAGCTGTGTCGCCCGCAGCGAAAAGGAAGCTGCCTGCGCCGTCAGGTCCCGGCACGGCTCCATCCTCGCGCTGGCTAGCAAGCGCGCTATGCAGCCCCTGGGTACTCGCGTGATCATGGCTGGCTTGTAGGCAGGCAGCAACCATGGCCAGTTCCGCCGCGAGGTCGTTATCATTGGCGTCCACAAAGGCACGTGTCCAGTATGGCAGCCAGGCGCGCAGGTAATCCGTCACACGGGCGTCTTCCAGCGCGCGCGCCCCAAAGTCAGTTAGGTAGAACACCTCATGCGTAATCGCGTAGGCCACCTCCCCGGAGACCACCCACGGTTCGGGCCGTGCCGCTATATAGAGGCCAGCCTCGTGGCTTGGCCATTCCGTCAGGCCAAGCTGCCATAAGTTATAGCGCATCGCCAGGCGTGACCAAGGTTGCAGCGGAAGCGCTGCCGCGATGTCCGCGCGCGAAAGCAAGCCTAGCACACGGTCTAGTGCCAGGTTTCGGAAATCGAGCTGGCGCAGCGGCGCATAGAGTGCGCAACAGGGCAGGAAATCGTGTCGTGCCAGCAGCAGTGCCACCAGCTTGCGGCCATGTTCGCACTGTTGCCAGATCCAGCCGGCGGTCGCATCGAGGAGGGGCAGCCCAAGACCACATCGCTTCAGCATCCAGACTGTCAGCGCAAGCTCAGAGAGCGGCTTCAACTGTGCCACGTCGTGTTTGTCAAACCGCTGGCTGGTGACTGTGCGCACCGCGAAATGCTGAAGGTTCTCGTTGAGCCAGGCCATACCCAACAAGAGGCCGCGCAGGGCAAGCGCGGTGGTTCCTGGGCACGGCAGCGGGGTCAAGGCTTGTCCCTCAGACATTTCAGCACGCGGTGTTCATGTCGCAGGTCGTTGGTGTCCGAAAGCCGAGCGAGCGTTCGCAACATTGTGCCGCTCTGGGAAAGGAGCCTGTCACGCACGCTTTCGAGATGGGGCGGCATGGGCATAGCCGACACCACGGTCTGCCAGCGCAGCAATTCCACCAGAGCGAGCATCCTGGCTGCGTCTGCCAGCGCATACATGGCCGCGCGCGGCTCGGAAGCAGGCGTGTAACCTCGCGCCGATAGGCGAGCCGACAACCAACTGCCTAGGATCAGCGACGAGTCCGCGGCGAAGCGGCGGCGCGGTGCGTCGCCCCAGGGGCTAAGCAGCGCTGCAATCGCATCGGCGCTACGGCCCGGCGGCATGCCGGCGAGGAAGGCCGCGGTCTCATGTCTGTTGGCGCCACCAAGGATCAGGCTATCGGCTGCGGCCTGGGTGGCAAGGTCGATAGCCTCGTCGGAACGTTGCATCGGCATCCCGTTTCATCCGTTCTGTAGCGGTCCCGCTGAAGGCAGCGCCTCCAGCTTGACGCAGTGCAGACAAAAGTCGCAGGCGGTTGCCGCCAGTACGCCTTGGGTGCCTAGTCGAACGCCAAGTTTCCGGATGCTCTCAAATTCGGCTGGGGTGAGGTATTGGCTTGCCGGGCCTGGTTTGTTGGTTTCGTCGCGGGCCGAGTGGGGGCCTTCGGTTGCGACCAGGGCCGGGCGCTGGCTGAACAGCTTGCGAACGACCACTTCCTGCTCGGGCGTCATGCTGACCGATGCCAGGTCGAAGGTCAGCATGGCGGCTCCAGCGCCGCCCAGCGTTACCACATGGGTGGTGCGGGTGTGCAAGTGGGAAGTGAGAGTATTGGCGTCCATGGAGGGCTCCTTTCGAAAGTGCGAGTGATGCGGGAAGAGTCGCCTTGCTTACGGCCATGCGCTGCCGTGCGCCGAAACGTGGCCGAACGCCAAGCCGAGGGGCTAGGACCACAGCCTGCCGTTTTCCTCCGGTCGGATCGCGTAGCGGGTCAGCGCTTCGAGCGTGATATCACGCAGGCGATGGCGAAGCCCGACATTTCTTCGACGGAAGCCGCGACGGGACGGGTATACCGGAGGAGGTGCCGGTGTGTATGAAGGGCCTGCGGCTGAACGGATCGGTCATCGGACAGGGCCTGTGCCGCGTTGCTGATGAACCGTTGGCGCAGCGGAAAGTCGGTCGACATTGTGCTGAACAGCGCATCCCCCCGCAAGACCGTTGCAACTCGTCGCCGGAGGTCGGACCTTTCGTGCGTATCCATAAGACGCCCTCCCTGAGGGACTCCTGCTTCTTGTTTGTGGATTCAGGTTAGGTGAAGCGAATTCCGGCTGGCATTAATTTTTGTGCATATGAGATTAAAAAACAGCGCAGTGAGGACGGTCGCGGGTTAGATCGGATAGCGGCGGCACAGGCGTACGCAGAGGCAGTTTGAATTGAAGGCTCATGAGTCGAGCGCTGACAGTCTTCCGGCCGAACGAGAAACCTCGGCCACATGAGTACATACGCTGATCAGAGCGATTCAAATTTGTTACACATTCAACGCAACTAAATTCAGCTTTTAAAATATCTGAATGCCGGCGGCAAGATACTACTACCTATCCAATCACTGGACATCTATTTTTATTTTCAATCCCTACACTTAAATCGTGGGATTCAGTTTGCAATGCGATCTTTAAGTCATAGTCGTGCCATTCGCCCTCTTCCTGATATGCGCAGGAGGCGGTGCTACCTGAAGTTTCGCTGTCCGACTGGGGAGGCAGTATGTCCCAATATGTAGAAGTGACCCAGGTCGATGTGAACGGCCTTGCGGAGAAGCTCAACGAATTCGGTGCCAAGCTCGACGACAAGGAGGCGACGGTTCTGTTGGGAATCCTGTCGTTGGCGGAGAAATCCCTGGGCGCGCAGAAGGGACCGGATCCCGCCGGCGGGCAACCTGACCAAGCCAAGAAAAGGAAGTTGACGCTGGAGCGCGAAACCATTCGCAATCTCAATGTCTGGGAACGGCTGCTGGCCCCTCGAAGCGAGAGTCTGTGGACTTGCCCCGGACTGCCGGACCCGGGCGCTGACGTGATTAATCCCGCCAAATCATAGTTGGAGGACCCGCATTACTGTGTCGGCATCTGAGCGCACGGGAGCTAAGTCATCGCGGCTTAATGGCGTGACCGGCGATGAGAGCCATGGAACTCAATCCTGTTCCTCGCATTGCCGCTTGCAGCTTCAGGCCTGCGCGCTTGGCGCGGGCGCCTTGTGTCGTGACGGGCAACGTGGACGCCTGGCCGGCATTGCATCGGTGGCAGCCTGCATACCTGAAGACCGCCGTTGGGGCGCGCAAGGTTGCCGTGCGCGAGGTAAGCGGGGCGCCGCGGAACGTCTACCAGAACATGCTGGCTGGGGGCAAGATCCTGTTTTCCGACTATCTGGACTGGGTTCTGGAAATCGCCGGCTCAGAAGATATCCTCGCCATCGCGGCCGCCGGCGCGGACACGGCGCAGCTGATCCGGGCCATCGGAGCTTGCGGGTTCGAAAGCAGCTATTACCTTGACGTGAGCCTGGGCGGCTTGTCGCCACTGCTGCTTGCCGACACCGCCGTTCCGCCCTGGTTTGATCCGCCCCCGATAGACACTATCTTCTGGTGCGGCGTACTGGGAACCTCGTCCGGTCTGCACGCAGATATCAAGCCGAACTGCAATGTGCAGGTATTTGGCAACAAGACCTTCATTATGTTTGCGCCGTCGCAAGCACGTTGGCTATACCCCATGCCGCGCATGACCCATTGCCGCTTCGATCCCAACCTGCCAGATTTCGAGCGGTTTCCGCTGGCGCGCCGGGCCGTCGGGTGGCAATGCACTCTGCAAGCCGGGGAATCTCTTTATATCCCAGTTGGCTGGTATCACCAGGTGACGGTGGCCTCGCCGTGGGCCATCAATGTCAATTTCTTCTGGCCACGACCGTTCCCCCAAGGGCTGGCAACACCGCAGCTCTGGGGCCAACTGGTGCGTCGAGGCTGGGGTAGCCTGTGGCAGGCTTTCGCCAACCGGCGTCGCCTGGCCCCCAATGAGGAACAGCGTACTTTGACGGGCAGGGGCAAAGAGTAGTGACGATGGCACGAATAAAGAAAGAGCTGGCGGACACGGGATTTTTCCTGATGCGCTCGCCTGCGCTGCCGTGGGATGTGTTGCTGGATTGGTGTGCAGATCTGTCCGGGCCGGCTGGGGCCGCGCTGTTGCGAGCGCGCTTACGCGAGATTGTCGCGCGCCCACAAGTGCGTGAGGCAATTGAGCTGGCTTCCCCTGGATTTTCTCGACGCATGGCCGCCTGGTTGAACGGCTGCGAGAACAAGAATGCTCTCGCAGTCGAGAGGGTGGCTGTGCGCTATCTGCAGCGTTTGGCCAGCCGCGCGACGCCGTTCGGCCTGTTCGCCGGCTGGGCCTCTGGTCCGATCGGTGACGTCACCCGCCTCGCAGTCGCGCCCCTGGCTGATCATCGTCGCCATATCCGGCTAGACGCCGGTTACCTGCAAGAAGTGGCACGATCATTGGCAAGGGACGCTTGCATTCGGCGCCACCTGCACTATCGGGCAGAGCAGACTCTATACCAGGCCGGCGACCGTTTACGCTACCACGAAATGCGCCTCGGCGACCCGCACCCGACCTATCACTTGGTGGAAGTAAAGGACAGTCACTACTTACGATGGGTGCTGGCGGCAGCTGCAGGGGAGGAGGACCCTACTTTGAACGCGATCGTCGAGCAGTTGACGGTGGCATTGCCCGATCTTGACGAAAGCGACGCGCTCGCCTTCCTAGATGAACTGATCGAGGCAGGTCTGCTTCGCCCCGTGCTGCCTCTTTTTGCCACTGGCCCCGAGCCGGGCAGGGCGACTGGGGCATGGTTGCGCGATTTGGCCGCCAGTCATTCGTCCCCCTCTTTCCTGAGCAAAATATTCGCTGCGTCAGACCAGATAGCCTGCCCCGGAGAGTACCCCGAAGCCGAGTCGAAGGCTCTGCTGCAAGCACTTGCCGAAAGCGATTGCTCCGGACACAAGTTCTATGTCGATCTGGAGAAGCCTGTCGCGTCGCTCTCGTTAAGCCAGCACATGGCCAACGAGATAGCCAGCGGGGCAGAGCTACTTTGCAAGCTGGCAGCGCAGCGCGAGCCAGATGTGCTGGACGAATTCGCGCGGCGCTTTGAGAGCCGTTTCGGCCAGCGCGAAGTGCCGCTATTGCAGGCGTTGGACGAAGAAGACGGCATCGGCTTCGAAGCGGAATCATACATTGGCGCAAGTCCCTCATCCTTGCTGGAAGGGTTGCCATCCACTCGCGAGCCCGCCAAGCGCGTATGGCACGGCCGCGATCAACATTTGTTGCAGCTTCTCGCGCAGGCGCTCATGCATCAATCGACACAGGTTGAGCTTGACCACGCTGATATTGAGGCGCTTGTCGGGGATAAGCCGTGGGTCGCACCGCATGGCTGCGCGGCAATTGTCTCGATAGGCGCGGCAGATGCACCAGCGACGGCCCGGCGGCGCGACTACCAGATCTACCTTCAGAAGGTAATTGGTGGCTCGAGCGCCACCCTGCTGGGCCGCTTTTGCCATGCGTCACGGAAACTCACTACGCTGGTGCGTGGTGCCCTTCGGCTGGAGGAGGCCTGCGACCCGGATGCGATTCATGCGGAAATCGCCTATTTGCCGCCAGGCAAGGCTGCTAATGTGGTCTGTCGGCCAATACTGCGCGCCTATGAAATATCGCTACATGCGTCATCCGGGGCACCGCGTTCGCAACAAATCGCCGTCAGTGACCTGCTTGTGTCCGTGCGCGAAGGCAAGGTGGTTCTACGCTCTGCCGCCATGGAGCGCCGCGTCGTGCCACATTTGGGATGCGCACACGCCCACCAGCGCGGAGGTCCCTTGCTGTATCGCTTCCTCGCCAGCCTGGCAGCTGGCGGGCACGCCGCCGAGTCCAAATTCTCTTGGGGGGCATTGTCCAGCGCCCCTTTTCTGCCGCGGCTGGTGTTCGGTCGGTTCGTATTGTCGCTTGCACGCTGGCAGTTCAGTGGCAAGGAACTGGCGGCGATCCACTTGCTTTCCGAGCACGATAGGATGACAGCTATCGAGGCCCTACGGGCAGCGCATCGGCTGCCTCGCTTGGTGTGGTTTCTGGAAAACGACAAGCCGCTGTTAGTAGACTTCGACAATGCCCTGTCAGTAGACAGCTTCCTGGCCACCGCCAGGCGGCGCACCTCGGTTGCCGTAAGCGAAGTCTTCCCGTTGCCCGACCAGCTGTTGGCGACCGGCGAGGAAGGCAGCTTTCACCATGAACTGGTCGTGCCATTGGTTCGCGCGCGCCGTGTCCGCGAAACATTGCGGCCAGCCCGCGCCATGCCGTCCGGCCATGACAGCCGGCCGGGGGAAGACTGGCTCTATCTTCGTCTATACGCGGGCCCGGCTACGCTAGACCGATTCCTGACCGAGTGCGTGGGACCTTTGGCCGCTGCGTTGCGGGCAGAAGGGGTGATCGATACCTGGTTCTTCATACGCTATGCTGATCCTGACTGCCATTTGCGATGGCGGCTGCATGGCGAGGCATCGCTGCTATGGCAGCAGGTGGTGCCACGGGTGTTCTCTGCATTGGCGCCGTGGCGCAACAGCCTTTACAGACACACCGTAGACACATACGTGCCCGAGGTTGCGCGCTACGGAGGTTCTCAAGCAATGGAACTCGCGCATGCAATCTTTGAAAGCGACAGCGTGGCTGCGATTTCGATTATTACCCGGCATCGCGTAGACAATGAATCGAGATGGCGTGCCGCCTTGCTCGGCATGCACACCTTGCTCGATGACTTTGGTCTGGACATGGATGAGCGCCGACGGGTCATGGCCACCTGCCGAAGTCTCCTTCTGAAAGGCCGCGCGCATCAACAGACATTGTTCGCTCTGGCAGCAAAATACCGCGAACTTAGGGGTGTGGTGGAAAGCTTGCTTTCCACGAAAACTCGTGACCACTGCGAAGCCGATCTCGCTATCCGGACCCGCTCCGCGAGCATCGCACCCACAGTCAATAGACTAGTTGCGCTGGAGGCTGATGGGCTGCTTGGATGTAGTCGTGCAGCGCTTGTCCAGAGCTATCTGCACATGTGGGCAAACCGGATTTTTCGGGATTGTGCGAACTCCTTTGAGTTGGTCCTGTATGACCTGCTCGCACGACACTATGCGAGCGAGATGGCGCGGCGGCAATCCTCGAAATGCCAGGCCGGCGACAACTGATGCGTCACGCCTCCGGCCGAGCTGAATCGCCTTGAAAAAGTAAGCTCGTCTGATAAGCTTTTAAAGGCGGCAAATCGCACCTTGCTAGTTAACCAAGCGGGTGGCACACATGGCTTTTAGAGCGAAGCGCGTAAGAATACAAATTCCCTGTGGAAACTCCGGATCGATTCTGAACCCCGGCGACCCGCTAGATATCGCCGCGGGCTGTGATGCAGGGTGCAGCGACTCACCGCAATCTGCTGTCTGCCCGCCGCCTCCCCCGATTCGTCCTCAAGGCGCTCCGCCCTGTGGGGTGCCCAGCAATTTCTTCGGACTTAATCCATGGGATGAGGTCGTCAACCCGACTGAGCAGGCGCTTTTGTCTCCGGAGGATCTTCCGTTGTTCAAGGAAGAGCTTGAACTGAAGATGAAGCTGCTCAAGCTCGCCGATGACGCTACTACGTTGGCGAAGAAGCGGGTTCAGTCAAAATTGGCAGACGTTGAGCGCGTCGAAAAGGAACTGAAGAAAAAGGGCAAGAACAACTAAGGGCGCGGATTGGCGGAAGCGGAGACATATGGAATTCTGCCTACATGAAAATTCCATATTTCGAGCGAATCCAGACTACAAGTTGGTGCTGGTAGATCGGCTCAGCGAGCCAGATCGACGCCAACTTCATGAAGCCGACTGCTCCGAAGACCTGTATGGCGCTCTCGTTCCGCAAGGTGGCAGCGCGCAAGGCTGGCGCGCTGTATCATGTGAAACGGCTTTGCTATTCACAGCGCTTCTCGAAGCGGGTCCGTTACCACGCTATGCGCTACGCTGCCTCGGTCACGACCTTGAGCCCACCATAAAGAGGCTTTTGGTGGATGGTGTTCTGCAGATATTGCTCAGCAATGAGTTCACGTGTGGTCCGCAGGTGGCGGAACTGTTTGGAACGCTGCGTAGCCACTCGAGCCGGAGTTGCAACTTTGATCTGGCGGTGTCTGCACTTCGGTATGGACAGGAGTTGAGCTGCCTTCCCCAAACCGAACTTGGGCGTCGCCTGTACTCCTATGGCCGGAAGCCGGTGTCCCCCAAGCTTCAAAGGCGGCTCAACGATCCTGCAGCGGTAGCCCGCTTCCTGGGAATTGCTGAGGAAGGCATCTTGGCTCGCTCGCTCCATCGTCATTGGACGCATGTATCGGTCTCACATGGTGCTCTGGAATTCTGGTGGCAGTGGCTTTCGAAATCCGAGCCGCCCCGCGAGACTGCGCAAAGAGCCAGCTTCAAGCTCTATTTGAGTCCTGTCGTGGATGACATGCCAGAAGCATTGGAGACGCTAATCCGCGCACTGCCTCGCACGCAAGGAGTCACCGGTTTCAAGGTTGGTGTCGGACTTTGGGGAATTTCCCGGCCGGACAAGATCGTGGTTTATTTCGCTCAGTTGGATGATCTCTATAGATTTGCCGACCTCCTTCGCACTCGCCTTTCCGGCTGCGCGGCGCACGGTGTTCCGTTTAGCGCCGCGGCTTCGGAGAATGGGCTCCTCTCTTGGGGCGCCGATCCGCCGCATGGCGCCACCAAAGGCGAGCGAACGACAAGCTGGCGAATGTGGGTAACCTGGCGTCTCGCCGAGTATCTTGTTTCGGCCAGGACCGCAGCGCTAAGCACGATGGAGCCTTGGCAGTATGCGCTCGAACGTCTGAGCCTCGCGGGGATCGATACCGACACATGGATTCCGGCCGACGGGATGTGGCCGGCAGCATTGGAAAGGGCATGAACGCGACAACAACGCTTCTTCTCCCCGAGGATGTGGTCGTGGCGCCGGTCGCCAACCTTCCTCCAGATCTGAGTCGCGGTATTGCACATGAGCCCGACGACTTCATTGTGACGCGACCTACCGACGGGGCAGAATCCTTTGTTGTCGATGCAGACACCGCGGCGTTGTTGGCACAGTTCCGTTCGCCGACGACTGTGGTGGATGCAATCGCAAACTTCTGTCGTAAGAACGAACTGGATCCGATGCGCACGCTGGACGATGCGTTCGCCGTGCTAGCGGATCTGGTCGCCGCGATGATGCTGGTGCCCGCTGAAGCGCATTTGACGGAGCCTGTTCCGCGCATTCACAGCGAATGGCAGACCTATCGATACTATGAAATCTACAGAAGGCAGTTCAGCGAGGAGGAGTGCCGGTCGATCGTTTCCCTGCACGCTGGCTACAGCATGGTCGCCAGCAGGATCGATTATCAGTCCGGCGATCCCGTCAGAGACTGCCACTTGTTTTGGGTCCCAAGAAGCGAAAGAACTGAATGGATTTTTTCGCGGCTGTGGGAGGCAGCACAGCGCTTCAACAAGGCATATCACTTCGAGCTCTCGCCAGAGATGGGGATGGCTCAGCTCACTCGTTACACACCGGGGCAGCAATACAACTGGCATATGGATCTGGGCTCCAAGGATGCCAGCGTTCGCAAGATCTCGATCGTTCTGCAACTCAGCGCAAACAAAGACATGGAGGGTGGCGGAACTGAGATATTCTATGGCGATGCGATCGACAACCAGTTGCATGCCGACATAGGCGATGTCGTCGTGTTTCCATCTTTCGTCATGCATCGAGCAGCGATGATTACCGGCGGTGTCCGCTGGACGCTCGTTATCTGGCTGACTGGCCCGCGGCCTCTCAGATAGTCAACGATACTGCCCGCTTCGGCCAATGCTCGTCTTCAAAGAATGGCATGCAGGCGAACTCAGGTGCAGCTAGATCCGCGGCGAGCAGGGCAATGCCGAGGTCGCCATGAAAAAGACTATTCAGCCGATTCGGGGGTAATCCAGGACTCTCGGCGGCACGTTTCGCCAGTACCCGGGCGCGAGCCAGCCACACCGACTCCCCAGTAGACCCATGGAGCCGCAACAACGCATACGCCCGTCCGGCCAATCCACAGCACAGGTCCCCTGGGGCATCGGACGGTCCATCGTAGGAATGCCATGCAGCCATGCGGGCAAGGCGCTCGAATTGGAAGTCAGAGCCGAGCAGTTCATATGCCGTCGTCCAAAGATGGACGTACCCTGCGGCACCATTACACCAACTGGCTGAGAGTATTCCGGTAGTGGCTGTATGCGGGATCTTTCGTGGCCACAACATGCTGCGGCCTGAAGGTTGTCCGAGAGCCGCAAGTTCCTGCAGTCGCTCGACCAAGCGCGGCGGCACTGCGGTGCCAGACGCCTCGCACCATCGCATGGTGGCAAAAAGGAACCCACACCATCCATGAGCCGCGCCCAGCGTCGCCTGCGAAACTTTCTCCAACGGCGGGTGAGCATCCAATTGTGTCCAGATGCCATGCAGCAGTCTCTGCCCCAATGCGAGCAAAGCATCGCACTCGAGATGTGGGGGCATTATGTCCAACAGCATGGCACAACCAATCAACAATCCCGACCGACCAAACGCAACGTCGAGCTGATCGCATAGTTCGCTAGCGGCGAAGTAAGCTTCCAGCGCGTGCTGCTGTGCGACATCATCGCCACGCGCATGAGCAATGAGGGCCTGCACGCAATGAATGCCGCAGGCGTGATGGAACAAGGAGCTCTGCCCGAGGACCTCCGGCACAATGCCACGCTCGGAATTCCAGAAGGTAGCGTTGCTCGATATTGCAGACGCCGCGCGGGTCAGCCACTGGTCAGCGGCAGCAAGTAAGGTTTCGTCGTTTCTGCTACGCGCGATTCTCAGCAAGAAATAGGAGATCCCTGCCGCGCCGTAAGTGATCGATCCTGTCGGTGCTTCTAACCCGTCGCGGTACAAGCGCCCGGGTACGCGGAAGCGGTTGAGCACATTGTCCAGCAGTATCTGCGACGGGTCGTTGCTGACAGCGTATGGCGGGATTACGAGCTGTTTTCGCGCCGAAGCCTGCAGGAACGATTGCAGCATTTCTTCTGTGGACGAGAAACGATCTGCTGGGTCTTTTTCCAACGCACGGTTGACGCAACTTTCCAGGCAGAGGAAGCTGTCGGCTCCGTGATGAGAGAACGGTTGGGGTGGCTCATTGATCACCTGACCCAGCATGGCATCTTCCTCTAGCGAAAAAGAATGCGTGTGGCCGCCGGTAAGAAGGAAGTAAAGCAATGCTCCAATCGAGTATTGCTCCGAAGCGAGTGATGGCAGCGGTCTCTCTACGGATGCAAGATTTGCTTCGGCGATTTCCGGTGCCAGGAATAGATCGATACCACCGTGCAAACCCACTGCGCCGGCAGTCGGCATGACCGCAAGGCCAAAATCGAGGACAGTTATCTTGTCGCTGTCGTCAACAATTATGTTGCGGGGATGAACATCACCGTGCAATGCGCCTTGCGAGTGAAGATGCGCATACGATCGAAGCACCTGCTCGGCAAGCTTCAGTAGTGTGTCGCTGCGTCCCGGTTCAGGTAATGCACGCGCCTCCGCTGCAGCGCGGTACAAATCTACCCCAGAAACCCATGTCATCACAATGAACGATCTCCCATCAACTCGGCCGGCGGCCATCAGGCGAGGGCTAACCTTCCCATCGAGGCATGACAGGACGTTGGCTTCATGGTGAATGGTGGCGGTGGTATTCCGCCTGATGTTGGCTCCCACAATCTTGAGCGCAACAGCGGTTCCGTCAGCGGAACGTCCACGGTAGACCTCGGTGTCATCCAGAAGATGGATGGCCTCGAGAATCTCGACGTCTCCTACAAATTCACCCACGGACAATGACGATGCAATGGGCTGGGCCAGGATCGACTCGGCCGGTACTAGCACCCTTGCGGCGACCAGTTCGGTCAGCATAGCGAACGCGGCGTCGAGCGTGCGCATCGGATCCAGTTCGTTCGCATGAGAATAGGCCAGGATTGCATCCGCTACCGTCGACGGCGAACGGAAGTGCGCCAACAGCGCAGCAGTCTGTGCATCGACGATGATTGATCCCGAGCGGGTATGCGCACGCGTCACATAGAAGTCGCCAGACTCATTGGAAACACGGCGCCCCAACTCTGAGGGCAGATTAGCGACTGGAGCTATCGCTACATCCTCAGGGAGAAGGAGTCTGATGGTCGCGTTCATTACCTGGCATCGGAGCCAGAACTTGCCGCATTTCGTCCTGGCTCGCATAGAAAAATAGATCGCGTTACCCACGTATATTAGGCTGCCATCAAAGACATCTATGATTTTTTGTAGGAACAGTTGTAGGAACAGCCATCCCGCTCGTTGCCAGTCCATCACGACCCGCTGGATGGCCGCGCGTTTAGCCGCCGCGGCACCAGATCGCGCTCAAGTCTGCCGCAGGGTAAGTTGCCGCCACGTGGGGCCGCAGCACGCCGCTTGAAGGCTCGGTCACGTCTGCGAGACAAGAACATCCACCCGTTCACTCAGACAAGCGGGGGTGCCTGAATGAGCGGCGCTCGGATAGCAACAAGGGGGAAAGCGATAAGGCACGATAACGGGCGCTTATGGCGCATGGTGGCATGCCAGAGTTTCAGCTGCGTTCTTTCAGCGTACCTTTCTAGCGACGGATAATCTGCGAATCGACTCAGGAGAGGCTTCGCCCACCACCCTTGGATACGCAGCAGCCTGGTCGCGGAAAGTTCACTACTTGAAGAAGAAGTTTCTCGCTACATCGCGCCTGAGCAGCCCGGCGTACCCATTTCTGCGTGCCATCACTTAGCGGTAAGTGTCTGGTCCCATTGGGCGACGACGCTATCGCCATGACGACTCCCCTCGGGAACTCATGCCAGACGCTTTGCCGTCTTCCATTCCAAGGCAAAAACCTGGCGGGAAGTGAGAGGATTAAAGTCTTGCCGGTCGACTTTAATCTGCGTATAAGTGAAGAGTGGCTAAATAAATTGGAGGAAGCGATGGCAACGTATCAGGATCTGCTGGCCCAGAAGCAGGCGCTGGAAGCGCAAATCGAACAAGCTCGCGCCACTGAGGTCGCGGGCGTGCTCGAGCAGATTCGGGCGCTGATGCAACAGTACGGCCTGTCGCCCGAAGATATTGCGCCGCGGCGTCGCCGCGGCCGCCCCGCCGACGCAGCCACCGGGCCAGCGGAAAAGACTGCGTTGCCGCCGAAGTACCATGACCCTAAAACCGGCAAGTCCTGGTCCGGGCGTGGCCGCGCGCCGGCGTGGCTGGGCAAGCGCCCCGCGCGGTTTCTGATTCCGCAGGAATAACTGGCGCTCCGGCGCCACCCTGACTAGCGCAGCCGATCTCTGTTTGGTTGTGGGCAGCGGCATAAATTTCCCAGCGCCACCGCGAGTCGGCCGGGTCTGGCTCCGTGCTACCCGCGCCGCTCCGGAGAGGGCGGCACGGTCTCTCCATCTTGGCGTGCCCCCTCTTGTAAGGAAGCGATTCGCCGACTGATAACGGCAGCCTGCTTTAGATGCCGCGCGAGTCCGTCGCGAGCCTGATTGAAGCCTGTAGTTTGTTCGCTCTCTGGAAACGCGAAAGTCATGCTGCGAGCGGCGCGCCCGACGGTGATAATTCGCTTTTTGACGGTGTGCTGGTAGGCCATGGCCATGAGATATCGGCCTGGTGGCATCTTCATGTAAAGAAGCGGACCTTCGGTCTCGAGCCGCAAGAGTCGCTCGCTCTTCTCGTTGAGCACAACGACTTTGACGTCTGAAAGCGATGCGCCAGTCACCTCCTCCTGAAAGCGAATTCTCACGTTAAAGCTTGGCGCCAGTTCCCGCATGCGGGCGACTTCGTCCGTCCCGATTCCGCCCGAAACATAAACAATTCCGGCCGACTCGCGGATGTCCGGAAGGTCCGGAAGCATCAGTTCCTGCGAACTCAACGAATTCAGAGTCGCTACAGAGAATGTCAGTACGATCGCCCTACTGAACCAGCTAGCAGGCATGCTTGTTCCCCTTCGTTGACAATCCTTCGTTAAACCTCTCGCTGGAATGCCCCGGCGCAGCGTTTGCGGCGCGATGAAGCCGTCGTGAAAGCCTGCAGTCAGTGCAGTGCAGTGCATGCTTAGAAAATAATGTCGAAAGTCGGTGGCAGTTGCCGCAGCCTCAGTGTTCAATCGATGTGGCTGGGCAACTGCGGCAGAACATGCTCGGCCTCTACTGCATGGGCGACCCTCGTCTCGCTGCGCACTCAGTCTGACTCTTCCCTAGTGAAACGAAGACGTTGCATAGTTGGAAGCATCGCCGGCACCGCAGGAAGATCAATCTTCCAGGCTCGCAACAGCCTTTCAAAGTTCGGTTGTACCGGCCCGTGACGCGAATGAAGCGAAGAATTGCCGCTGGATTTAATCGTATTTCCTGTCACCGTGTAACGAGCCTCCGTTCTTCTCCCGCCTACGGCTGACGGGCTAAGGCAGATTAATCCCTCCTTAAGCAAACTTTTTCTGGCTCTCGCAAATTCGTCGCCACTTAGCAAGCCCATGCCCACGACTTGCGCACGACCTATTTCCCGACCGGATTGTAGGGCGATGAGTAGCGTATTCGCACATTCTATCGTCGATCTCTTAGTTCTCATGTCGCACCTTAAGTAGCTTAAGTTGATTTGCCACCCGAAAATCAAGGGGGAGGGCCGGCACGTATTTTGTCTCGCGCTAGAAAATACTAGTATCCGGATCTCAAACAGATTTGCTGCGGATCAAACGGCGCAAACATGTAAGCCCGTGCGAGTGTGATGGCCCTCTATTGCGAATCGTCGCTCAGGTAGGAGAAGTCTAGAATAATAATCCGAATAAGTACTTCAGTAGTTCTTCCAGGGGCATCATGGTCAGTGCGAGCGGGACTATCGGAATGAGTATGGCCACCGAGAGTTGCACGATGGCATCCCGAGTGATGGGCGCGAGGCGCATGCCGCGCACCACTTCATAGCTATTGCCCAGATCGGCGAGCGACTGAATGTCGCCACTTCCTACCAGGGGCTCGTCCGCAGGTGCGCCACCGCGCAGCCATTTAACGTCGAACGCGCGCACATACCGTTCGGCCAAAGTTCCATATTCGCTCAGCCCTTTGCGCTTGGCTTGGGCAAGTTGGGGCGCGAATACCAGTAACGGGCCAAACACCACCGCAAGCAGGAAGGCAGCCATCACGCCGATTTCCGCCTTGAACTCCGGCAATGCGGCGCCCAGGAAGAAGATGCGATTGGCGAGATTGGCGGCGACCATCACGCCATGCGCGGCAAGAAGCAGTGCGAAAGCATAGACCGTATTGGCTAGGAAACCGAGACCGCCGACGCGATCCGGGTGCGTCGGTATGAGGCTGAGCCTGATCCGTGACACCTGCCACAGAAACCGCATCCAGATGAATAGCCTGAAATACCAGCGGATTAACAGGAACTGGAAAAGCGGTAGGCTCACGTAGCCGTACCAGATGCCAGCCAGCGAGAGTCTTGAATGCCCTGCCGCGGGCGTCGCATACCATGTGGCCGCCTGTAGCGCGGTGTAATGCCGCCAAACGACCAGTACGCCGACGCTATATACGAAAACCACCAGCAGAGCTTCCGCAACTACGGAGTTGCGCAGCCGGTATGCGGCGCCCACGGCAGCGTCAAATTGCGCCATGGCGGCTTCCGGAATCAGATTCCTCTCCAGGAAGGCATTCACGATGCCGCGCAGGCGCTGATGCACGACCAGTTCCGCGGCGATCAGCATAGGCACCGCCACAAGAAAGCGGAGGTGGCCCTCTATGTCCATCATGAACGACACCGTCCCGCCTTTGCTCAACAAGGTCCCTTCGAACGCGGAAAGCAACAGAAGTGGCAACCACGCGAACAGAGAGATGAACACAATGCGCTGGCGCACCAGAAGCAGTGCATCGTCGGACAAGTGTGCCCGACGCAGGAGTTGATAGAGGGGCCCTCCGAGAACCAGCGAAAAATCCTGCCGATCTCGCAGAATATCGTCGCCGGAAGCCGAGGTGGGCTGACGTCGATTAAATCCGAGGCTCCGGGTGCGACTCACGTTCGTTTCACCGGTTATAGCGACTCAGCCTCAGGAAACTGCGCGGTGGTGCAGCCCCATCCTGTGCACGCTGAGGCACAAGGGTGTGGTAACTCGCCGGCACGGGCGAGCATAGCTTTCTTCTAATCAATCTAGGAGTGCATGGATGGCGTAACTTGATCAAGAGCAAATTGGTGGAATCGAGGCCATGGCGGCTACGGGGCTCCTGCTTGCATACGTGACGATTCGACGGCGAATACAATCAACATGCTGCCCAGGATTGAGACATTCTTCAGAATATGGTTAAGCTGGTTTAGGGTGTCTGCTGGATCCGCGCGCCAGAATCCGTGGAAGATGATGGTGGTGGGTATCAGGAACAGTGCAAGAAGCAGCGCGCCCAACCTCGCGTTCCAGCCCGAGATCAGGGTAAGTCCGCCACCAATTTCTATTACGATGGTCAGCACCAGCAGCACGACCGGGCTCGGTAGTTCAGCGCTGGCAATCCACGCGGAATAGGCGCTGAAGCTGCCAATCTTCAATAATCCCGAGAATAAAAAAAGAGAGCCAAGAAGGGCACGACCGACAGAATACGTTCTAGAAACGATCGTGGGCTCGAGCGGTATAGTAGTCATGGCCATGGCATTTCTCCGAGATAAAACTGCGCCCGTGGGTGTTGCTTATCTGTCAGCAGTGTGACTGAACAGATCGGCAGGCAAGGACCCGGTTTCCAATGGTGGCGCCGGCTCCGTTTCCTTGCCAGGGCCGTCTCATACATGCCCAAGGAACTTCCACCAAAGCGGGCCGATGACCAGCCAGACAAACATGTAGATAAGGCTCATCAAGAAGCCAGCCTTCCACCATTGCCCCTGGGTGACGTAACCGGCGCCGAACATGACCGGACCGGAGCCGATCCCATATTGGGTCAGACAACCGTTGACATTACTCAGGACACCGAGGGCGACCGCGGCGGTGAACGGCGGGATATCGGCAGCGACCATTAGCGCCATCGAGAGCGGGAAGAGGGCGCTGATATGTGCCGTGGCGCTGGCGAAGAAGTAGTGAACATAGCAGTAGATGGCCGCCACCAGCATGTAGACGGCCAGCCTGTGGAAGCCCTCGAGGTGTGCCCCGAACTCCTTGCCGAACCAGGAAACCATGCCGTACTCATTGAGCTTGGAGGCCAGCATGATCAGCAGGCCGATCCAGATCATGGTGTCCCAGGCGGACTTCTCGTTAAGGGCATCGTCCCAGGTCAGTACGCCGGTGATGAACAACAACGAGACCCCGAGAGCCGCCGCCAGCGTTGCACTGATGGCCAGGTCCTCACCGAAAATCCAGAGCACCAGCAAGCCAAGGAAAATGCCTCCCATGATGATCTCCTTAGCGGAGATAGGGCCCAGGGCGACGAGTTCCCTTTGGGCCAGCGCCGTCGCATCGGGTGTCTGGCGGATATGCGGCTGGACAATCCACAACATGGCGATGGGAATGATCGCCAGGCATACCAAACCGGGGACCGAGGCGGCCACCGCCCAGTCGAGCCAGCTGATCGAGACGCCCTGGTCTGCGGCCAGCTTGACTGAAAGGGGATTACCGGCCATCGCCGTGATGAACATGCCAGCGGTGATGATATTCGCGTGGAAGGCGCAGAGGATCAGATAGCTTCCCACCTTGCCGCGGGTTTCCGGGTCGTTGGCATGGCTGCCGAGAACTTCCGCGATTGCCTTGGTAATCGGCAGCATCACCCCGCCGGCGCGGGCCGTGATGCTTGGCATGGCGGGCGAGATCATGAGTTCGGTCATGGCCAGCCCGTAGCCCAGCCCCACGGTTCGCTTGCCGAGCAGCCGCATGAACAGCAGTGCAATGCGACGCCCCAGCCCGGTCTTGATCACACCCCTGGAAATGAAGAAGGCGAGCATCACCAGCCAGACCAGGTCCGTGCCGGTAGATCTGGTGACATCGGCAAAGGACACCACGCCAACCAGCACGCCCACCGTAGCGCCGATGATGGCGACCGCCGCCATGGGCAGCGGGGCGGTCATGATGCCGGCGATGGTGGCAACGAATACCGCAAACATGTGCCACGCCTTCAACGCGAGGCCAGCTGGCGCCGGCAGGAACCAGAGGACGAGGCCGATGCCCACCGGAACCAGAAACTTCCAGAGATTCCTGAGATGGCCGGCCGGTGCAGCTGGCTTTATGGCCGGGGAGCTTGCAGGCGGGGGAGCCTTGACGGGTGCGACATCCATGATCAACCTCCTGGCGGCGATGTCCTGAGTCCGCAGCGTGCGTAATGTCCTTACCGGTCCATTAGCACGCTGTCAGTTGCCTCCTTGACGATCCGCGCGCTGCGCCGCAGGCCTTCGCGCTCGGCGGGATCGAGTTCCGGATAGGCCAGTAGCTGTGCGCCGTTGCCGTTGATCAGCATCGGCAGTGACAGGCAAACCTCGGGCACCCCTTCGACTTCGGCATGCACGATGCCGACCGTGAGGATGAGGTCGGTGTTGTGGACGATGGCCTGGCAGATCCGCCCGATTGCACTGGCGATCCCATAATGGGTAGCGCCCTTGCCTTCCTTAATGAGCTTGGCCGCCTCGTGTACGGAGCGCAGGATCAGGTCGCGGCTGGCAGGCCCGAGTTCTTTGCCGGTCCTGGCCAGGAACGTTTCGAGGGGCATGCCGGAGACTGTCGCGCTGGACCAGTCGATCAACGCGGATTCGCCATGTTCGCCGAGAACGTAGGCATGAATCCCAGGTGCCGTGACGCCCAGCCGCTCGGAGAGAAGCGACCGCAGTCGCCCGGTGTCGAGGGAAGTACCGGTGCTGATGACACGCCCCCGCGCGCAGTTCAGCCGGTCAACGACGACACCGGCCAGTACATCACAAGGGTTGGCCGCGATGACGTAAATTGCATCCGGGGCTAATGGTGCAATGCGAGCCACGATCTCCGAGGCGATGCCAGCATTCGTTCTGGCCAAGTCCAGGCGGGTCTGCCCGGGCTTCACGCCGACGCCTGCAGTGATCACGATAATGTCCGCGTCGCGCGCGTTTTCGTAATCACCGGCGTAGAAGCGATTGTGGCCCCAGAATGCCGCAGCGTGCGCCAGGTCCAGCGCCTGGCCTTCGGCCCGTACTTGCTCAACATCGATGATGACGATCTCTGCGCTTGGGATGGTCACGGCCGCAAACAGGGCCGCGGAGCCGCCGACAAGGCCTGCGCCGACAATGACAATCTTCGGTTGCCGCATGGCAAGCCTCCTTTCGACCCTGTCTTCAGGTGCGCTTGAATGTATTGAAGCGCGCGGGGATCTCTCCCTCTTGTTCCATATCAAATAATATTTCTAGCTGTTCCGCGACGAGTCGAGAGAGCCTCTTTTCGCAGGCCTCTGCAATAAAGTGACGCACTGCGGGATGATCGATGTCGTCGTGGGCCAGTAGGTAAAGCGAATCGGAAGTACTGAGCGAGGGCCGCGGCGCCCGGCGAGTTCCGGTTTTCCGGAAGCAGGAGACGTGCGATCCTGAGCCACCGTGGCGGAAGTGGCGTGTCATTCTTTCCTGGTAGGGGGAAACATTGCCGACTTGACGAACATGATATGGAAAATGCCCACAGACAGAGTGCGAGGAGGGCCAGGTCACCCTTCTGGCTGAGACAAGAAAGCTGGCCAAAGGGGATCTGCTCGGCGCAACCCTATTAAGCCTTGCCTTCCAGATTTCAGCTTGATAGCAATCAACTACGCATTCAAACGGCCACGTAGGATTGAATGACTGCCCCGGCCAATCAGAGATCGGGGTATAGGCGGAAGGAGGGCACTTGCTATGACCACAGTCGTGCTTCCCAGCGACGGATCAGCCTATAGCATTGCAGCGGCTCGAGCGCTAATGTCGACGGGGGTCTTCGAACGCCCGCTGAATATACACCTTGTCCACGTTCTTCCTGAGATCACTGGCCGCCCGCGAGCCTATCTCACAAGAGAGCAGATGATGCAATGGGCAAGCGAAGCGGCTCATGATGCGTTCATCGCGATCGCCCCGCTGCTACAGGCCGATCGTTGCTACGTGACAGAGCATCATTGCATCGGAGAGCCAGCGAATGAAATCGTGAACCTGTCGCAAAGCTGCCACGCCGATGTCATTGTGATGGGAACACATGGACGGGGCGCGTTCCTGTCGGCCGTCATGGGATCCATTGCGGCGAAAGTGCTTGCTCAGGCACCGATACCGGTTGTGCTCGTACCCCTGCGCAACCTCGAAGGCGGCGGGCAGCCGTCCGGCATTGCCTGAAGTTGGCGTGGAGGATGATTCCTGGCAATTGCAAACATGACCGTCAACTCGATCCTGCCGACATTGAAGCGCTTGTCGAGCGCCAGCTGGTCCGTCTGGATAGCCTGGAATTCGCTGCAATCAGCGTAAACGCCTCCGGCTCCACCATTTGTCCAGTTCCACCGCCAACGTCAACGTCAGCGCGAGAGACAACAGGACGGCCCACGTCATAGCCGAAACAGGTGCGAGGCGAAGCGTGTCGTTTAGCCCGGGGGTGTACATGGCCGCGATATGTATGGACTGGGCGGTCAGGACGCTGACCACAAGCATCGGATTGGCGAAGACACTTTGACGGAACACGGAGTGGCGCTCGGAACGGCTGTTGAAGGTTTGCAGGTTCTCGAACAACACGAATAGCAGCAGCAATTGGTTGCGTGCCTCGTCGACGTGGAAACCGTTTTCGAGCAGCCAGAAGAAAATTGCGAATCCGCCTACGCCCATGGCAAGACTCGAGTAGCAGATGCGGCGGATCATAACGCGGTCAAAGATCGATTCCTGGGGCTTGCGCGCCGGATACGACAGTTCATCGCCTTCCGCCTGTTCGGTAGCTAGCGCCACGTCCTGGATGCCATTGGTCACGAGGTTGAGCCACAGCAACTGAACCGGCAGCAATGGCATCGGCATGCCCAGGGGAATCGCCAGCAGAAACAGGATCATTTCGGCCGCGCCTGTGGAAACCACCATGAAGATGACTTTGCGAATGTTCGCGTACGCCACTCTGCCTTCACGGATGCCGTTGACGATAGACGCAAAGTTGTCATCGGTGAGGACAATGTCTGCGCTTTCCTTCGCCACTTCAGTTCCCTTTCGGCCCATGGCCACACCGACGTGCGCGTGCTTGAGCGCAGGAGCGTCGTTGACACCATCGCCCGTGACCGCCACGAAATGGCCGGTTCTTGCCAGCGACAGAACAATGGATAGCTTCTGGTCCGGAGTGACGCGGGCATAGACGCGCGCACGCCGGGTCAGCTGGTCGAGTCCATGCGCCCCTTCGCTCTCAGCGTGGCGCACTTGCTCACCTGTCACGACCTGATCCGAGGTAAAGCGCAGCCCCGCCTGTGCGGCAATGGCGCTTGCCGTCAGCGGATCGTCGCCAGTCACCATCGCCACGTCGATGCCGGCGCGGAAGCATCGCCGGATAGCCTCCGGGACCTCCGGACGAACCGGGTCCTTCATGCCGGCCATCCCTAGAAAGGTCAGGTTGACCAGATGCCCGTGTCCATAGGACTCATCCGGCTCTGCATCAATAGTGCCTTCTGCGAACGCCAGCACGCGTAGTCCTTGCGCGGCCAGCGCTTTCTGTTCCCGAAGCAGTGCCTCGCGTCGGATCGGCACGACGTGGCCGCGAACATCCGCGTGGTCGCACATGGCGATCAGCGTCTCGGGCGCGCCCTTGACGAACACCCGGATCGCCTCTCCGTGCCGGTGGAACGAAGCCGCGTACCGTCGGTCTGGCTCGTAAGGTATGCGGGCAACCAAGGGGTATCGCTGTCGAATCTCATCGGCTACCGTGCCGCCCTTGTGCGCCGCCGCCAGCAGCGCCACGTCCACGCTGTCCCCCGTGCCGGTCCACCCGTCGCGTTCCCTGGATAGCTGCGCCTCGTTCGGCAGCGCGGCGGCCCTTAGGAGGGCCGCTACCCGCGTTCTCGCTTCCTGGTCGGTGGTGCCGGCGGCGCGGATCGTGCCGTGGTCCAAGTCGTGCCCGACGTCGCAGGACAAGGCCGTGCCGTCCGGAAGCCGGATATCGGTGACGACAAGCTCGTTCATGGTCAGCGTACCGGTCTTGTCGGTGGCGATCATGGTGCAAGAGCCAAGCGACTCCACCGCTGGCATCTTGCGCACGATCACGTTGGCCTTTGCCATTCGCCGAATACTGATCGCCAGCGCCACCGAGATGGCGACAGGCAACCCTTCGGGAATCGCGCTCACCGCCAATCCGACTGACATCATGAACAGTTCGCGCAATGCCATTCCGCGCAATACTCCCACCGCAACCAGCAGCGCCACAGCCACGCCTACAGCCACCGCGATTAGTCGAGAAAACCGCTGGAGCCGGAGCATCAACGGCGGCTGCGACATGGATTCGCGCCCGAGTTCCCGGGCAATCCTGCCGACTTGAGTGGCCGCGCCGGTTGCCACCACGATGCCATGACCCCTGCCGCGGATCACCACCGTGCCGGCGAACGCCAAACACCGCTGCGCACCTCCGAAAGAGCCTTGTTCGGCACATGCCAACACTTTGCGTACAGGCTGCGATTCGCCGGTCAAGAGGGATTCATCGCATTGCAGGTCAATGGCGCAGACCACTTCCAGGTCGGCGGGCACTCGGGCACCTGCTTCCAGCACCACGAGGTCACCCGGAACCAGCGTGGTTGCGTCGATCTCCTGTTGCACGCCGTCCCGGATCACCGTGGCACGGGGCTGTTCCATCTTGCGCAGCGCCACTGTCGCTTTGTCGGCCGTGTGTTCCTGGGCGGTGCCAATGACACCGTTTATCAATAGGACTGCCCCGATGAAAAGTGCGTCCTTTATGTCACCCAATACGAGCGACACGACTGTCGCGGCCAGCAAGATGTAAATAAGTGGGCTAAGGAACTGGCGCAGAAATACTGCTATGACCGACCTGGGGGTCGCCCGCGGCAGCACATTACGGCCGAACTCGGACAGCCGGACAAGAGCCTGAGCAGTGGTCAGCCCGGACGGCATGTGAGCCGAGTGGGTGCCATCCCGGGAACCTTCTTCTTCGTTGGTTTGGGGATGGTCCGCGTGCAGCGCGCTGGAGCGATCTTGCATGAGGTCTCCCAAGTTGCTCGGCGCGGAACCACGCGTGCGCAAGTCTGTGGGCCGTGCACGTACGCCTGCGCGGTGGGTGGTGCCGACACTGTTCAAGCGTAGGTACTCGCGGGTCCTGTACGGTTGATCCGGATCAACCGCCACCCCGGCCCGCCTCCTAGACTGGTCGTATCGGCCAGCGGCAGCCGCGCAGGCGCCACGGCTCTTCGTGCAAGCGTCAAAGGACACCGGCATGCAACTGCAATTCCTCGGCGCGACCGATACGGTCACCGGCTCCAAGTACCTGCTCGATACCGGCCGTTACCAGGTCATGGTCGACTGCGGCCTGTTCCAGGGCTACAAGACCTTGCGCCTGCGCAACTGGGAGCCCCTGCCGCTCAATCCGGCCAAGCTCGACGCCGTGGTGCTGACCCATGCCCACATCGACCACAGCGGGTATTTGCCGCTGCTGGTGCGCAACGGCTTCCGCGGTAGCGTTTACTGCACTATGGGCACCGCGCAGCTGTGCGGCATCCTGTTGCCTGACAGCGCCCACTTGGCCGAAGAAGATGCCGCTTACGCCAATCGCAAGGGTTTTTCGCGCCACCACCCCGCATTGCCCCTGTACACGCCGACCGACGCTATGCGCGCACTGCGACAGTTGCAGCCTGTGCAGTTTGGCAAGCGGTTCCAGGTAGTGCCCGGCGTAGAGGCAGAGTTCGCCCGCGCTGGCCATATCATCGGGGCAGCTATCGTCACCTTGTTCGTCGAGGGCAAGCGCATCGTCTTCTCGGGCGACCTCGGGCGGCAGCAGGACGTCGTGATGCGCGCGCCGGAGATGATTAGTCAGGCGGATTACCTGCTGGTGGAGTCGACCTATGGCGACCGGCGGCATCCGGACAGCGATCCGATCGACGTGCTCGGAGAAATCGTCAGCCGGACAATTGGCCGCGGGGGCAGCTTGATCATCCCCGCTTTCGCGGTGGGGCGCACGCAGAGCCTGCTCTACTGCCTGCACCGCCTGCTCGAACTCAAGCGAATCCCCGACGTGCCGGTGTATCTCAACAGCCCGATGGCCATCGACGCGACCACGATCTTCTCGCTGCATCCGGAAGAGCTACGCATCAGCCGCGAAGAATGCGCCGCGGCCTGCAATCTCGCCACCCCGGTCCAGAGCATGGAGCAGTCGATCTGGCTGAATCACGACCGAAGTCCCAAGATCATTCTGGCCGGCAGCGGTATGGCAACCGGCGGTCGCGTGGTCCACCATCTAGCCGCCTACGGGCCGAACCCTCGCAACACCATCCTGCTTTCCGGCTTCCAGGCGGCTGGTACGCGAGGCGCAGCCCTGGCCGCAGGCCGGCGCGACATCCGCGTCCATGGCAAGGACATCGCGGTGCATGCGTCGGTGGAGCAGGTGGAGAACCTGTCCGCACATGCCGATGCCGCGGAACTCATGACCTGGCTTGGCGGCTTTCAGCAGGCGCCGCGGCGCACGTTTGTCGTGCACGGCGAGCCCCAGGCAAGCGATGCGCTACGCCAGCACATCGAGCGCGACCTGCGCTGGGCGGTCACCATGCCGGAGTATCGGCAGTCATATCCGCTCGATTGATCCAGCGCTGGCTGCAGTATGGTTTTTTCGCAACTTTTGGCCAATTCCCGGAACATGTCATGGACTTCAAGACCATCCTCGTCGACCTCAGCGATGATTCTGCCCGGTCGGCACGCATTGAAACGGCTGCACGGATTGCCGAAAAGTTTGGTGGCAACGTGACGGGACTGACAGCGACCGGAACTTACCTCGAACCGTTTCGCGGGGCAGGCGAAGAAGCCGGGAAATACGCCGCGCTTGCCGCGAGTCACTTGCATCAGCTGGTTGCCCGTCACAAGGAAGCACTCGACACGCTGACCGGGCAGGTGTCGCCGGCCATTCCCACCCGGCACATCGTTGTCGACGGTGAGTCCGGCTGGGCACTTGCCGACGAGGGACGTTTCGCCGATATCATCCTGCCCGGCCCGCCATCGGCGGATGCGGATGTGCCGGCGTTGCTGGCGGGGGTTGCCGAGTATGCGATGCTCAATGCCGGTCGGCCCATTTTGCTGGTCCCGGGCGTAGCCGGCCCGGGCTTCGGTGGCCGAGTCGCGATCGCGTGGAACGGCAGCCGGGAAGCCGCGCGGGCGGTAGCAGACGCACTGCCATGGCTTGCGCTTGCCAGCGCTGTGTCCGTCCTGATTGTCAGCACGGACAAGTATGGCGCTGCCATTGAGGGTGAGGCCTACCGTGAAAGCGCGCAACGGTTGATAGCATGGCTGGCCAGCCATGACATCCACGCCAATCTTCTTGTCGGGGAGGGCGACCCCGACCAGGTTTTGCCGCAACTTGCGGGCAGGATGCAGGCCGACCTGTTGATCGCCGGTGGCTATGGCCGTTCCCGGCTGAGGGAGCTAATGCTGGGTGGAACCACGCGTGCACTGCTGCGCCAGTCAGAGTTTCCGGTGTTCATGTCGCACTGAGGGGGGACCGCTGCCGCGCGGGCAACGGTCAGTGCGCTTGTGGACGCGGCGGGAGATGCCGTTTGGCTAACATTCTGCCAGCTAGTCCAAGGGATGGGTTGCCAACATAACCCAACGGCTTCCCAAGCCAATTTCTGTGTTTTGGCTTGCGGGTCGGCGTCGTCGCTCTATATTCAATTCAGAAGTGATCAAGAAGCCCGGAATCGGGCGGGACTATGCGCGTTGCGTGACTAACCCATTCGCCCCCAAAGATAAGGCTCCGCTCTCAGCGTTCGAGAGTCCGCGCTCTTATGCTATCGACATAGCGATCGGCAGTGGTGTAGTCGTCCTTTTTGTAGCGCTGGCTTTCGGCTTGCAGGCTGGCGTCGAAGGGCACCGGGAGCTTATGGCGCTTTTGGTGCCGCTATCAGGAGCAGGCATCGGACTTGTTGCCGGTCTCTATTGGATCAGGCTGAGACGGCTCAGGCGCGCCTCGGGAGGCAGTCACCAGCGATTGGCGGAAAGCGAAGCGCGTCTGGCGGGTATTATTCGCTCGTCCATGGAAGCGATCATCACTGTGGACAGTGAGCAGCGCGTCGTGCTGTTCAATCCGATGGCCGAAACCTTGTTTGGGTGGCCAGCAGCGGAGGCGATTGGCCGCCCACTGGCTGATTTCATTCCTGAGCGCTTCCGCGCCACCCACGCTGAACATGTGCGCCGCTTTGGTGTTACCGGTGTATCGGAGCGCCAGATGGGAAGTCAACGCCTGGCACTGTACGCTCTGTGTCGAGACGGCAGCGAGTTCCCGATCGAAGCATCCATCTCGCAAACCGTTCACGGCGGCGCCAAACTGTACACCGTGATGCTGCGCGACATTACCGAACGTGTCCGCGCGGAGGAAACCATGCAGCGCAGTCTCCAACGCGTGAAGGAAAGCGAGGCGCGCCTGGCAGGCATCATCCGTTCCTCCATGGAGGCGATCATCACCGTGGACACCGACCAGCGGGTCGTGCTCTTCAATCCGATGGCCGAGACTTTGTTTGGCTGGCCCGCGGAGCAGGCGATCGGCCGCCCACTGGGCGACTTCATTCCTGAGCGGTTCCGCGCCGCCCATGCGGAGCACATACGCCGCTTTGGGATCACCGGTGTATCGGAGCGGCAGATGGGGCGTCAACGCCTGGCGCTGTACGCTTTGCGGCGGAACGGCAGCGAGTTTGCGATCGAAGCCTCGATCTCGCAAACGGTCGACGGTGGCGGCAAGCTATATACGGTGATGTTGCGCGACATTACCGACCGCGTCGGGGCCGAGGAGGCCCTGCACCGCTCGCGCGAGGAGCTGCAGCAGCTTTCCGACAGCATCCTTGCTACGCGCGAGGAGGAGAAGCGTCGCATCGCGCGTGAGCTTCATGACGACCTGGGCCAGCGCCTGAGCGCATTGAAGATGGACTTAGCCATGCTGGGCACGGATGTGGGGGAGGGGAGGCCCATCGATGGCCTGCTAGACGAAATTGCAGGGATGAACGCGGTCATCGACGATACGGTAGCCTCTGTCCGCCGTATCGCCAGCGATCTGCGGCCCGCCCTGCTCGACGAGTTGGGCATGCTGCCCGCCATCGAGTGGTTGGCGAGCGATTTTTCCAACCGCTACGGGCTCGCAATAACGGTGTACGGAGCGGACGTCGATGTCCCGGAGCACACAGCGATCGCACTGTTTCGCATCGTGCAGGAGGCACTAAGCAATGTCGTCCGCCACGCTAACGCGAGCAGCGTTCAGATCCACGTGGGGTGTGACGATGGCCGCGTTGCATTGCGAATACAGGACAATGGTGCCGGCTGGGACATGAAGCCACACGCCAACGAGCCGCGCAAGTCACTGGGACTGTTGGGCATCCGGGAACGGTCTCGGTTGCTCGGAGGCACCGTATCGGTCGAAAGCGCCCCCGGCAACGGATTTTGTTTAATGGTGGATGTCCCGCAACGGAAGGCCGGCTTGGAGGACACTGGTCATCGGCCGCCAAGGCAGCGAGGTTCAAGCGCAAGAGCTCCCACGCTGGAAATAGATCCGCCTGGATAACGTCATGGCAACACACAGTAAACTTACTTTCCAGCCTGCGACAGGGGATTCCATGATGACCTCCTCGAGGCACGGCTTGCCGAGAAATTCCCGCCGCCGGCGCAGACATTGGCTGCGCTAGTTGTAGGGCCGAGCGTTGGCATCGCTCCGAAAGAGTAATGCAGAAGGCTGCGCCTTTATGGTCGATAGGGCCGGGTGTAATCGCGTGGATCAGCTTCCAATTGATTCGAGCGTGCGTCACGTGATTGTTTCCTTAGCCCTAACAGACCCTGACAGGGAGACTATGCATGACACGCGTGATGATTGCGGACGACCACGCCGTGGTGCGGGACGGCTTAAGGCATATCCTGGAACGCGCGGGGTTGTTCGAGGTGGTGGCCGAAGCGGCTGATGGCTCGCAAGTACCAAGAATGGTGAGGGAATGCAGCCCTCAGGTCTTGCTCCTTGATCTGTCCATGCCTGGCAGGAGCGGGCTGGAACTGATTCGCCTGTTGCGCGGCGAAGCCCCGACCTTGCGGATCCTGGTGTTGACGATGCATGCGGAAGAGCAATATATCGTCCGTGCGTTTCAGGCCGGAGCGGCAGGCTATCTCACCAAGGAAAGCGCGGCCACGGAGCTGGTGTCCGCCATCGGACAGGTAGCCCGGGGCGGTACCTATGTGAGCCAGGCGATCGCAGCGAAGCTCGCAAGTGGCCTGAAGGACCAGAGCGATGACTTGCCACACCTGCGTTTGTCCGATCGCGAGCTCGAAGTGTACCGGCGGCTCGTGCTGGGCGAGCCGATCACGACGATCGCCACGGCACTGTGTGTCAGCGCCAAGACCGTTAGCACTTACAAGATGCGCCTCATGGAGAAGATGCAAATGCCCAATGAGGCGATGCTCCTGAGGTATGCCATACGCAATCATTTGTTCGACGACGACGCTGACCTGTAGCAGGCGAAGGCAGTCCCGAACTCGCCCTTCCTTTATGGCGCCCGCGCGGTCCTCAACCCGCTCAGCGCCACGCGCAGCGCGTCTAATTCCAGCGTCCTGTCAAAACAGTAGCTCGCGCCTGCCCGAATGCAAGCGCGCCGTAGCGGCAGGCTGAGGGCGTCGCCCAGCACGATCACGATTGCGTCAGGCAAGGCCGACCTGAGTATCCTGATCTCCTGGATCGCGCCTCCACTTGCGGTGCGCAAGCCGATCATGACAACCTCGGGCCGATAATGCATCAGTCTAGTCAGCTCCGTAAGGGCGCTAGCGCCAGAACCTGCGACTTCTATTCGAGGTAAGCGTGCAAGTATGCCAAGTTGTCTGCTGCGGATCGCATTTGCACGCTCGAGCAGGTACACAGTGACGATCTTGGCTTGGCTATTGTCTGGCATGTACCCAGTATGGTCACCCCCTTCACTGTGGAAAATAGGCGATGGCTGAGAGTGGCGTCAGGGCGGCAGAAAGGCCGCGTCAGCAATCCCTGACAGCTCGTCGACAAGGTCCGCTGATCCGGCAGTTTTATGCCATCTTTGGGGCGCCATTTGATCCGCAAGCAGGTGGCAGCACCATCGCCAGGCGTGGTTCCGGATGTGGCCTTGCCTTGATGCAGCCCAAGATCGCGCCGGCAAGCGCAACTACTCTGAATGACATCACCGGCGCAGCCGACATCTGTCGGCGGCCGGCATGCCAAGGAGACTCCCATGCGCGCGATTGCGCTTGCCGCCTGCCTGCTCTGCTCGGGCCTGTTCGCCGTTATTCCTGCCGGCGTTGCTTCACCTACGCCGCCGGTAATGCCGTCAACGCCCGCAGTCCACCACATGAATGGCATCGACTACGCTTCCGGCGGGATCGGCGTGGACCAGGTGGCGGCCATGCAAAGCATGGCCGGGCGCTTTAACGTTCATATGCACTTTGTGAACGAGGCGGACGGCAGTAGCTTGTCGGACGTCACGGTAACGCTGTTCGACGCCCACCGCGAAATCGTCCTGCTGGTGCTGAGCGAGGGGCCGCTGCTCTACCTGCGGCTGCCGCCAGGCGACTATCGTGTGCTGGTTCGCTCCGGCGGGGCGATCGAATCCCGCAGCCTGCGCGTGCGCCAGGACGGTCGTGGACCGTCGCTGCTGCTGCGCCTGCCAGGCGACGGCCCCGTTGCACCGGCACCGGCCGCAGTCAGCGCGCCACATAGCGGGCATGGTCGTCCCTGCGCTACAGTGGTGGGGGCCGCCACTGAGAGAAGCGGAGTCTGCAATGCCATGGAATCCTGACCGGTATCCTGCTGCGATGAAGCGGCTGGCGCCCGCGGTGCGCCTGAAGGCAATCGAAATTGCCAACGCCATGCTCGCCAGCGGCCATGACGAAGGCATGGCGATCCGTGTTGCCATTGCCGGTGCGCGGCGGTGGGCGCGATCGCATCCGGATCAGCCAGCGAGCGCGCCACCCGCGCGGCCGGATCGCGACCAATGGCTATGAGGCGGATGCCCAGTGCAGCGTGCGGGACACGCCGCCTTTGCCCGGTACTACCAGTGTCAACTCCCGCGCCTTGCCGCCGGCGGTGGCTACGACGCGATAGCGGCCTGGCGGCAACTGGACGAACAGGAACGGGCCATCGGACACGGCCGCGAAGCGCTGCCTGCCGCGGCTGTCAAAAATCTGCGTGTCAACGCCGGCCAGGTACTGGCCGCCGCCTCCAGTAAAGGTGAGCCGCAGGGTGTAGTCGCCGCCAGCCTTGCGCAGATAAGCCGCCTCGTCCTGGCCCACGCCACCGGTCAGGTAGCGCACGTCCCCGGCGACTCTCGGCGCAGGCATCCCTTCCGCCGTGGCGGGCGAGGCGGCACGCGGGCTGCACTCCATGCCAAAGCGATCGTCTATCTCCCTGCGCGTGTGGCCACGCTGGTCGTGGCGCAGCGTAATGCCGCGCTCGCTGGCGCGCGTCGCAATCAGATCGACGGTGCGCTGCATGATGGTCTGGCGCTCCTGCGCGGACGCGGCGCTACGCAGCCTTGCGCAAATGTCGGCGCGCTCCGCCTCGGTAAGTAAATCGACGGCGCGGACTGTCTCGCGGGGCCGCGGTGCGGCCGGCGATGGATCGGGCTGGGCCAGCGCCGGCGCGGTGCCGGCACACAGCAGGGCCACCAGCAGCAGGGTCCGGCAGACGAAGACACGTTGTCGGTTCATGGTGGGATAGCTCCGCAGGGTTGATGAAAGAAAGCAGAGCGTCGCCGCTTGCCGCAGGAGGCGCTTGCAGGCAACGAGTAGGCTACTCGCTTCTTACCAGCGTAGGCCGACCGCTGCGCGCGCTCATTGCGATGCCTCAACCAGGCGCGCGAACGTCGGCGTTCTCTTTGTCCAGCGCAAGGTGCAGGCTGACACCGTCGACGCTGGCCGCGGCGGTCCTGAAGCCATAGGCGCGCGCCAGCGCCAGCATCGGCTGGTTGTGCGGCATGGTGCAGCCCACCAACGCGCCGATGCCCTTTGCGCGCGCGTAGCGGATCATTTTCTCGAGCAGCAGCTTTCCCAGTCCTTGTCCCTTCTGGTCCGAGCGCACGGCGATGCCGAACTCGGCCTGGACATTGTCTGGATCGGCAACGGCCCTGATTTCCCCGAGGATGGAGGTGTGGCCACACGCATCGGTAGTGGCAGCGATGAACGCCATCTCACGCGCGTAGTCGATCTGCGTGAGTCTTGCCAGCTGACTGTGTACCGGCTCGCGGAACGTGCAGAAGTAGCGGGCATGGATATCTTCCGGCGTCAGCTGGCGAAAGTATGCCTGGTAGGCCACTTCGTCGGCAGGACGCACGGGCCGGAGCACGATGGTGCGGCCGTCCCGCTCGACGCGTTCCTCCAGCGCCTCGGGATAGGGCTGGATGGCCAGCCGCGGACGCGTGCCCAATGCCGGCGCCTTGACGGCGATGCGGGCATCGAGCGCGATGATGCCTGCCGCGCTCGCCAGCAGGGGATTGATATCCAGTTCCCAAATCTCGTCGATATCGCAGACCAGGCGTGAGACCTGCACCAAGATCTGGAGCAAGCCGTCCCCGTCGACGCCAGGGTGTCCGTGCCAGCCTTCCAGCAGGCGTCCGATGCGGGTGCGCGACACCAGGTCTCGCGCGAGCAGTGCGTCGAGCGGCGGCAGCGCAACCGCATGGTCGCCGATGCGTTCGGCGTTGACGCC
>Ga0102589_1001321_pt1 | contig 34943 bp, 32 predicted proteins | sample AraplaMF_Col_mLB_FD_76858 | JGI IMG/M metagenome (GOLD analysis project Ga0102589, IMG submission 76858) | Arabidopsis root microbial communities from the University of North Carolina, USA - plate scrape MF_Col_mLB | ecosystem: Host-associated > Plants > Roots > Endosphere | place: USA...
CTGTGCCGTCTTCAATGATGACGCGCCGGGCTGGGCGACGCGTGGTGTTTGCTCGGTTCACGCTGTCATGCAGGCTGCGGAGAAGGCTATGCGAGCGGAACTGAAACGGCATACCCTGGCCGACCTTTCCCAGCGCGTTAACGACAAGACGCCGGCCAGCTACGGGGTGCAGGTTGTCAGGTGGCTGTCGGATCGTGCGGCCAATCGGCGGGGCGAAAGGGCTGTGTCCACGCGCGCGGGTTCACGCAAGAGCGGCTGAGGTCCGCGCGCTCGCTCATTCCTGCGCACATTGCTTGGGGATCGCCGGATTTGGTTGCTCAGGGCGCAGTCATGCAGCGAGGATCGGTACTTGCACAGCACGCGGCAATCGATCGAATCCGCGATGGAAATCAGTCGCTACCCACACGTTGACGAGACGCGGTTCGCTGCCGAAATCCGCTTGGGTCCACACCATGCAGTTTGTGGAACGCCTGCGAGAAATTGCTGCGACTGGAGAAGCCAACGGCGTGTGCCACCTGGGAAACCTGCAGGGTTGTAGTCGCCAGCAGTTCCGCGGCCTTGTGCAGCCGAACCGCTCGCAGCATGGCCATCGGCGTCTGGCCGAACGCCCGTTCGAAGTGCGAAGCGAACGCTGAACGGCTCATTCCAGCCAGATCGGCCAATCGCTGCACCGATAGTGGTGCTTCGGGTTGTTCAAAGAGCTTCTCCAACGCGAGTACCAGCCGGGGATCGGCAACGGCCGCCGTCCACGACAGCTCCGCGTCATCGGTTTCCATCTGGCGCCGCAGCAGCATGACCAGGCATTGCTTGAGCAATGCCTCGATCAGCACCCTCGATCCCAGTCCGGGCTGTGCGGATTCCGCCAACAGCATGACGAACTGGTCCCTCAGCCCCGCTGGCCCGTCGAAACGCGTCACGATCGGATGCCGCAGCATCCTGAAGGGATCGGCCGTACTCGCCGCAAAGCGCAACTCCCCACACGCCAACTCAACCCCCACTGCCGCCTCGCCCACCTTCACCGTCGGCGCCGTTTCGCGCGCGGACCATGAGCCAAGCCTTGTCCGATCCACCGACATAGTCGGCGACTCGAACGCGCATTCCAGCCGGTAGGAAACGCCCGGCGGCATCAGGACGAAACTGTGCGGCTGCAAAGCGATGCGGCGGCCATTGCCTGCGTCGAGCGTTCCGCTGCCGTCCAGGCAGTAGTGAAGGCTGGCCGTCTCGCACGCTTCGAAACGCACGCTCCATCCATCGCGAATGTCGCATCGTGTGATGTGCGTGACACCGATGTCGAGTGTGGCCAGGAAGTGCTCGAGCACACGGTGTGCAGAAGGGGAGGATGCCATCATTGGATGAATTGAAACCAAACTAAGACCAAGTGGAACCTTGCCATTTCTATCATACGTACTCCAATCCCAACCTTGATGGAGTTTGCCATGTTCTAAATGAAGGATCTTGCCCGTCTGAGGAAGCTGGACGAAAAAGCTCCTGAAGCGATGAAGAGCTTCCGTGCATTTGACCAGGCAGCTCTTGCAGACGGCGCTTTCGGTGCAGCAGAAACAGATTATTGCGGTGGCCGTGGCGCTGACAACGCAGTGCCCCTGGTGCATCGCCTGCATACCAAGGCCGCCCAAGATGCCGGCGCCACCAGTACGCAACTTGCGGAGGCTGCGCTCGTGGCCGCCGCAATCCGGGCGGGCGGAGCGCGCATGCGCGCCGTCGCAATGACAGAAAGGAGGTCTGCGCCACCGGGGCGTGCTCCTCCACCACACCACATATCCGTTGAGGAGTAAATATGCAACCCATCACATCCGTCACCACAACGCGGACCAGCGAAGCCATCAACAACCACGAGGCGTTGCTGCGCTGGTCCCTGGTTATCGTCTTTCTTTGGTTCGGCGGGATGAAGTTTACCGGCTACGAAGCGCAGGGTATTGCGCCGTTCATCGAGAATAGCCCCTTCATGGCCTGGCTTATCGACGCGTTCGGTGTACGTGGCGCCAGCGCTGTCATTGGCGTGCTGGAACTGTCCACCGCGGTGACACTGACCGTCGGTGCATTCCATCACAGGGTGTCGGTACTTGGTGCAGCCATGTCAAGCGCGACATACGCCATCACACTGACGTTCTTTGTCACCACCCCTGGCGTTGCAGAGCCGACTGCTGGCGGGTTCCCCGCGATCTCGGCGCCGATCGGCCAGTTCCTGCTGAAGGACCTCGTGCTGTTGGCTGCGTCGGCTTCTCTGCTGCGCACGGCGCTGGCACGTTGCCGGGCGGCTCGTTCCTGATCTTTCAGGAGCTTATTGGTGCCGGCCTTGCCGGCATGTGGATCTCCCGGGCAGTTCCGCGGCATGTGGTAGTGGCCTGACCGCGCTGGCAATCGTGAACAAGGGCGATCCGATGGATCGCCCTTGTTGCCTTAATGGATGCGATGCACGGGCCGCTACCCGCCAGGGGATTCGCCGGGCAGTTCCCCGGTAATCGACCGCAGCCAGCGATCGCGGGTCGTCATGCTGACAACGGTGCCAATGCTGCCTGAGATCAAGAGAGGGAATCAGGAACGATGGCGCAAGGATCTCGACATCCTTTGGGGGACCCCACCGTTTGGATGATTGCCACGGGCGCATTGCTGGCCAAAAATCAAGAAGAAGGAGAGGGGAACCAGCAAAGAAGAAGGAGGGGGGAACCAGCATGCGACGACTACCTCTCGTTGACATATCCTTGCTTTTCGCAATGATAGGGTGTTGTGCAAGCGCCAACGCCCAGTCTGGCGTGACGCTGTTCGGTATCGCCGACGCCGGTATCGAATTCAACAATAATGCAGGGCGCAACGGTGACAGTCTGGTGCGGCTGGTTTCCGGGAACCAGTCTGGCTCGCGTTGGGGGCTGCGGGGCGCGGAGGATCTGGGCAGCGGGCTGAAGGCAGTCTTTCTGCTGGAAAGCGGCTTCGATATCGATACCGGCAATTCGGGCCAGGGCGGGCGTCTGTTCGGCCGCAATGCCTATGTAGGGCTCGATAGCCAATACGGTTCACTGCTGTTGGGGCGGCAGCAGACCGGCATGCGCGAATTCGGCAATATCTATGATCCCAATGCGATTGCCGACCGCTACAGCATCCTCTCGATTGCGCCGGAGTTTGGCGCGCGCGCCGACAATGCCATCAAGTATGTCGGCAAGTTCGGAAAGCTAACTGGACAGGCCTTCTACTCATTCCAGGCTAATGGCAGCGAAGTGGCTGGCAGCAACGTATTCGGACGTAATTTCGGCGCGTTCGTCAACTATGCCTCCGGCTCCCTTGCGCTGGGCGTGGCCTATGACGATGCGCACGTCGGCACGCCGTCAAACCAGGCACCGGTCCTGAGGCGCGTTTCCGTGGCCGGCACATATGCGGTTGGTGATGCCAAGGCCTATGCAGGCTACCGCCTGGCGAAGGCCTATGATGGTGCCGTGCTGCCGGGCGCCCAGGCGGCTAATGCCGGCTCGAACCTCTACTGGCTGGGCCTGGCTTACAAAGTGACGCCGGCGTTCTCCCTGACTGGCGCGGCTTACTACCAAGACTTCCGGCAGACCGGATCCGACCCGTGGCAGTTCGTGCTTACCGGCGATTATTCGCTCAGCAAACGCACCGACCTTTACGCGTCAGTCTCGTACGCGCTAAACACGGATAACTCGGCACTTGGCGTCAACGGCTTCAACAGCGGCAGCGGCACGTCGGCCGTCCTCAACGTACAGCCTGGCAAGGATCAGGTTGGTGCGGTGATGGGCCTTCGTCACCGGTTCTGATGCGCTTGCCAATGGCTTAAGAATGGTAGTAAACGTGGCGTCTCGAGGTCGGGGCCGGCGAAGCAGGGCCAGCGACGGCCCGGTCAAGCGTCGCCCTGGTTTTCGACTTGCGGCGCACGGCGGAAGCTGATGGCGAGGCGGTTGAATGCATTCATCAGGCTGATCGCCATGGTCAGGTCAGCGAGTTCCTTTTCACTGAAAACGGCAGAGGCCGCGCGGAAGGCGTCGTCGGGGACATGTGTCTCCGAAACGCGGGTCACGGTCTCGGCCCACGCCAGTGCCGCCTTTTCGCGGTCACTGAAGAGCGCGCCCGCTTCGTGCCAGACCTGCACGAGCGCGAGCTTGCCGACCGACACGCCCCTCTTCACCAGGTCTCGCGTGTGCATGTCAAGGCAGTAGGCGCAGCCGTTGATCTGGCTGACACGCAGGTAGACCAGTTCCACCAGGACATCATCGAGTCCGGACTGCATGATGTAGCCATAGACACTGCCGAACGCCTTCACGCCACCCGGTGCGGCCTTTGTGTAATCCAGTCTCATTTCGCGCTCCTTTCGTAAGTGGTCAGGTCCTTTTCGCCGCTGTCCACGATAAACACGGCCAGCAGCTTGGCGGGCTTTGACTTGCTCGCGTTGCGGCTGACGGGATGGTGCGAGCCCGGCTCTTCGTGGAAGCTCTCACCCGCCTTGTAAACCCGTTCCGGTCCGTCACCGACCTTGCTGGCGATGCTGCCCGAGACGACATAGGCGTAAATGAATGCCGACTTGGCGTGGTAGTGAGGCAAGGACGAGGCGCCCGGCGCGTAATCCACTTCCAGCGCGACAAGTGACTTGCCGGGGATGTTGGGGATGGCCCGGGAGAAGTTCTCCTGGACCGTGTCACCGGTCCCGTGTGCGGCTGCGGCGCCGGAGAATGCCATCACGGTGGCGGCGAGAAAGGGCAAAAGAAGGCGTTGGGCTTTCATGTCTGTTCCTTGGTAAAGCGCGTGAAGCGGGTAGCGCGTGGATGCCAGTCCGCGGCTTCCAGTCCGGAATGCGTTTTCGTCACGGGAGGCACAGCCTCAGGCGAGCCGAGGCAGAGATTTGTTGGGCGGCCCCGAAGCCTTGCTGGCTTCATCCCCCGCGCCGGTTTCGCCGGCGCGGCTTGGCGTAGCTGAAACGCCACTCAGGTCTTGGCCGGCGATCATGGGGCGGCCGGTCGCCCAGGCCAGGTCGGAAGCGGATGCCCACGCGGTCACGCCGGTGGACAGGATTGCAGTGGCGCCAAGTGCGCTGATCCAGTGGATCGCTTTCATAATGAACTCCGTTCTTTAACTACGACCAAGATGGTCGTAGTAACGATAGTCGATCGTCAATCGAAGTGCAAGCCAGAACGTGGACTGCGCCGAAGCAAGCATCCGAAAGCTCGGATCGTGCCGAAGCGCTTGCGATGGCTGACCCCCGTCATATCGTTGTAGGCTGAGGTAACTACGACTGGACAAGTCGTAGTTATTGCCTATACTGATTCTCACGAGATACCCTGACGGAGACCAGGCATGACTGCCACGCAACTTGACGAAATCGCATTGACAACTGATCCCCGGGACGACGACCCGCAGGAGACAGCCGAATGGCTGGAAGCCCTGGAGGGCGTCCTGGGAAACGTCGGGCCGGCACGTGCGCACTATCTCATCGAGCGGCAGATTGCCCATGCGCGGCTGCGCGGGCAATTGCAGCCGCACTCGGGCGGCACGCCTTACGTCAACACCATTGCCGTCGACCAGCAACCCCGCATGCCAGGCGACCGCGAGATCGAGCGCCGCATTCGCGCCTATACCCGGTGGAATGCCATGGCGATGGTGGTGCGGGCCGGCAAGACTTCGAATGTCGGCGGGCATATCGCCTCGTTTGCCTCCGCGGCCACGCTCTATGACGTGGGCTTCAACCACTTCTGGCGCGCGCCCACAGCGAATCACGGCGGCGACCTTGTCTTCGTGCAAGGCCACGTGGCGCCGGGCATCTACGCGCGCGCGTTCCTGCTCGGTCGGCTGGATGCCAGGCAACTCGACAACTACCGGCGCGAAGTCGGCGGGGAAGGGCTGTCCTCCTACCCCCACCCGTGGCTGATGCCCGATTTCTGGCAGTTTCCCACCGTTTCGATGGGGCTTGGCCCGTTGATGGCGATCTACCAGACCCGTTTCATGAAGTACCTGCAGGCGCGCGGCATCGCGAAGACCGACGACCGGAAGGTCTGGGTATTCCTTGGCGACGGCGAAATGGACGAGCCCGAGTCCCTCGGCGCGATCGGCATGGCGGCCAGGGAGCGCCTGGGCAACCTTGTGTTCGTCGTCAACGCCAACCTTCAGCGCCTGGACGGACCGGTGCGAGGCAACGGCAAGATCGTGCAGGAACTGGAAAGCATCTTCCTGGGAGCCGGCTGGCGGGTGATCAAGGTGCTATGGGGTGGCCGCTGGGACGACCTGTTCGCACGCGACAAGAGCGGGGCGCTGGCACGGCGGATGATGGAGGTCGTCGACGGCGAATACCAGACCTACCGTTCGAAGTCAGGGGCATACCTGCGCGAGCATTTCTTCAATACGCCTGAGCTGAAGGCGCTGGTGGCCGACTACACCGACGATGACCTCTGGAGCCTGGACCGCGGCGGCCACGATCCGGCGAAGGTCTTTGCCGCATTCGCCGAGGCCGCGCGCGGCAGCGACGTGCCGACCGTGATCCTTGCCAAGACCATCAAGGGCTATGGCATGGGCGACCAGGGCCAGGCCTCCAACGTCAACCACCAGCAGAAGAAGGTGCAGCGGGAAGCCCTGCTGGCCTTGCGCGACAAGTATGCGTTGCCCGTTGCGGATGCGGATATCGAAGACGTCCCGTATATCAGCTTGCCCGAGGGATCGAAAGAGCTCACCTATATGCGCGAACGCCGCGAGGCGCTGGGCGGCTACCTGCCCGCGCGGCGCCAGAAGGCCGCATCGCTGCCAGCGCCCGCCTTGTCTGCATTCGACGCGCTGCTCAGGGCGACGCCAGAAGGGCGGGGCATGTCGACCACGATGGCCTTCGTCCGCATCCTGGGCACGCTGCTGCGGGACAAGGAACTGGGCCGGCGCATCGTGCCGATCGTACCGGACGAGTCCCGCACGTTTGGCATGGAAGGACTGTTCCGGCAGATCGGGATCTGGAACCAGGACGGCCAGCGCTACACCCCGCAGGATGCCGAGACGCTGACATCCTACAAGGAATCGACGACCGGCCAGTTCCTGCAGGAGGGTATCAATGAAGCGGGGGGCATGGCCGACTGGATCGCTGCCGCAACGTCGTACTCCACGCATGGCGAGCCCATGGTGCCGTTCTATATTTTCTACTCCATGTTCGGCTTCCAGCGCGTGGGCGATCTCGCCTGGGCAGCGGCCGATATGCGGGCGCGCGGCTTCCTGCTGGGCGGGATCTCCGGACGGACCACGATCAACGGCGAAGGCTTGCAGCACGAGGATGGCCATTCGCTGCTGTGGGCATCGTCGGTGCCGAATTGCATCAGCTATGACCCGTCGTTTGCATACGAGCTGGCTGTGATCGTGCAGGACGGCCTGCGCCGCATGGTGCAGGAGCAGGAAGACGTCTACTACTACATCACCGTCATGAACGAGACCTATGCGCAGCCGGCCATGCCGGCCGGCCCGACCGTTGCGCAGGATATTCTCAAGGGCATGTACGCCTTCAGCAAGGCGGACTCCGACGAATCCGTCCCAAGGGTGCAACTGATGGGCGCCGGCACCATCTTCAATGAGGTCATCGCCGCAGCCGCATTGCTGCAGCAGGACTGGGGCGTCGCGGCGGATGTGTGGGGCGTGCCGGGCCTGACGGAACTGGCACGCGACGGCCGTGCGGCCGAACGGCACAACCTGCTGCATCCCGAGGCGCCGCCGCGCGTTCCGCACGTGACCCGGCTCCTGCAGGATGCGCCTGGGCCGGTCATTGTCGCGACCGACTATATCCGTGCGCTCGCGGACCAGATCCGCGCCTATGTGCCGCAGAAATTCGTCGTGCTGGGCACTGACGGCTTCGGCCGCTCCGATACCCGCGCGGCGCTGCGCCACTTCTTCGAAGTGGATCGCTACTGGATCGCGATCGCGGCATTGAAGGCCCTGGCGGATGAGGGGACCATCCCCGGCACTCGCGTCTCGGAAGCGATTCGCAAGTACGGGATCGATCCGGAGAAGCCGAACCCGCTGCATGCCTGAACGTGCGTTATCCGAGCGTCGGAGATCCGGTGTTCGGTGCAGGGATGCGCTGGGAGCGCACCGAGTGTTGGGAACAGTGAACCCAAGTTGATGCTTGCGCGTTGGGCGAGTTGTCGCCCCGGAGGCCGACTCGTGCCAGCCTACGCGCCAGTTCTCTGTTCCGCTATAGCTGTGATGCTGCAATCACAAGCGTACCAGTCGGCGACCCAAAAGCAGGACCCCTTGAAATCCTGGCGGCCCACCACTAGTTAACGGCCAGGCGCTCTCGCGAACGTGGGCGCTGTATCTTGATGTTGGTACGACAGCGCAAGCGCCGTGCGGCCAGTCATGCGCTGGCGCCTACCCGATGTATCGAAGGAGGATAGAACCATGAGCGATGTCTTTTTCGGGACCGATCTGTTCAGTGAATTCGACCGGATGCAACGGCAGATGGCGAACCTGTTCGGCGACTTTCCTTCCAGCCTGCGCTCGGGGCGCCTAGGGGCATTCCCCCCGATTAATATCGGCACCACCGAAGACTCGATCGAGATCGTCGTGTTCGCCCCTGGCGTGCCGGCGAACCAGCTCGAGGTCACGGTCGACAAGGGCTTGCTGACCATCAGCGGCGAACGCAAGCCGGTGCGCCCGGAGGGCGACGCGGAGGCGCGGGCCTATGCCCAGGAGCGCTTCAGCGGAAGCTTCCGCCGCGTAATCGAGCTGCCGCAGTCCGCCGACCCCGACAAGGTCCAGGCCCGCTACGCCAACGGTTGCTTGTCGATCAGCGTGGGCAAGCGCGAAGCGTCGCGCCCGCGTGCCATTACCGTGAGCTGAGATCAGGAGGAAGCCATGAACGCATCGAACCCGGTCGTCCAGCGCGACCAGAACCAGCAAGGTAATCAGGGCGCCGTCGTCAAGCGCCGCGAAGACACGCAAGCGATGACGCTGGTGCCTGCGGTTGATATCTTCGAGACCGCTGCCGGCGTGACCCTATGGGCTGACCTGCCAGGCGTGCCGCGTGAAAACCTGGAAGTCAATGTCCATGACTCCAGCCTGCGCATCGAAGGCGAGGCTGTAGTGCCTACCCCTACGGGCTTGCGCGTGCAGCATGCCGAGGTGCGGCAGCCGAGATTCGCGCGCAGCTTCACGCTCAGTCCTGACCTCGATGCGTCGCGCATCGAAGCCAACCTGCAGGACGGCGTGCTGAAGGTGACCATTCCGCGACGGGAAGAGGCCAAGCCGCGTCGAATCGACGTCTCGGTCGGCTAAGTGGCAGAACGGCGGCGCGCGGCGCCACCGTTCCTGTTCGCGACCCTTCCGCATCAATGCAGGGAAGCGTGTGTGCGCTGGACACCCGGCCAGGTTCTTGCCGCCAGCGCACATCGGTTACTGGCGCCACCCCGGCCGGACAGCGCTTCAAAGCATTCCCGCACCGGGAAACGAAGCCCGAATGTGAGCCTCGGCTGCGCGGATACTGTCAAATCCGGTTGTGCCGCCTTTGGATCCGTGTGAAGCAGGGGAGACACATACCAACGATTAGCCACGGGGCCGAAAAACTACAGGTGCTGCGCGGCCTGCTGGAAGGGCGGATCGGCTGGAAGCAGGCATTGGACAACGGACTGGTTGTCGTGACGGGCGACCCTGCGAACCGCATGCGGGGTGGAAACAATGCTGGCGGTGACTTTCAGGATCATCTACGTCAGCGTGAGCCTGCGGGATTCTGTGCGATGTAGCCAGACGGATGCCGGATTAAGGCGGATCAAGCAACTCTGCCGCGACACCGACTAATCTTTGGTCAGCGGGCTGTCGAGAGGTCGGGCCATGTTGCCATTCAGTCGAGATGAATTCGCACGGGTTTTCGTGGACTACAATCTTGGCGTCTGGCCGGCACAGGTTGTGGCCTATCTTCTGGGGGGTGTTGCCATCGCCGCACTTGTCCGGCATGGAAGGGGCACCGACCGCACCATCAGCACGATTCTGGCCGCCATGTGGATATGGACGGGAATCGGCTACCACGGGCTCTATTTCTCGGCGATCAATAAGGCGGCGATCGTGTTCGGCGCCGCATTCGTGCTTCAGGGGGTCCTGCTCGGGTATGCGGGGCTGCGCGGGCGTCTCACGTTCGGCAGTTCTTCGCGGCCGACGGCCTGGCTCGGCTGGGCGCTCCTCGTCTACGTCGTTATCCTCTATCCGCTCATAGGCGCCTTGGCCGGCCATGCCTATCCCGCGATGCCTATGTTTGGTATCACGCCCTGTCCCGTCACCCTTTTCACGTTTGGAATGCTCCTGCTCACTGTCGTTTCGGTACCGCGCTGGCTTCTCATCGTGCCCTTCTTGTGGTCACTGATCGGGGGCAGTGCCGCCTTCCTGCTCGGCATCCCACAAGACTGGCCGCTTGTGCTCAGTGGTGCCGTCACAGTGGCATTGGTTGTCCTTCGCGATCGTAGGATGCGGGATGGATTGCATCCGGCAGGCCTATCTGATGGTCATCACTGGCACATCCTGGACGAATGACTACTGTCGCACGTGACAGCGAGCGTCGGCTGGCCGATCTGGGACTCGAAGCGGGGCGCCCGGTCGAGTCGACAGTCAGAATACCGTTTGCCTGCGCCGTGCAACACCCCGAACAAGGCCGCTGCCGGTGCACCGGCATTCGCAGTGTCCCCCTCCAGTGTTTCCCTCTCAAGCGTGGACACGTTCTCAGGCTCGTCATGGGACTCTCCTAAACATTGAAGTAGTGACCGGCAGCGGTATAGCCGGCGGTGTGGTGACGGGTCAGATCACGTAGCCGCCGTTGGGGCTGATGACCTGGCCTACGAGGTAGTGCTCGTCGGAGGCGAGATAGACCGCCAGCGAGGCGTACTCGGAGGGCTGGCCCAGGCGTCCCAGCGGAACCATCTGGAAAAGGTTCCTTTTTTCCGCCTCGCTGGCATTGGCGAGGTAGGCCTCGAACGGCGGTGTCATGACGCCGCCGCAGGCAATGGCGTTGACGAAGATGTTGGCACCCGCGGCATCGAAGGCGGTGGTCTGCGTGAGGCTGATGACCCCGGCCTTGGTCGCCGCATAGCCCGGGCTGTGCATGCTGGCTGCGCCCCAACCCGCGACGGAGGCGATGTTGATGATCTTGCCGCTGCGGCGCGGCTCCATCAGGCGCAGGGCAGCGCGGGTGCAGTAGAACACACCGTGCATATTCACGCCCCACCACTTGAGCCAGTCCTGGTCCGTCAAGGACGAGACAATGCCCAGAGACTGCCTCGGCATCGGCGTGGTGACGTAGGCGTAGTGCCGGCTGCGGCGCTCGGTCTCCTGCGCGGACGATGGCACGATCGCGGCGTTGTTGACCAGGATGTCAACAGTACCGAAGCGCTCGGCCGCCTGTTCAAACATGGCATCGACCGCCGCGCTGTCCGAGACATCGCAGCGCACGGCCAGGCACTGCGCGCCTTCGGCTTCCAGCGTGCTGCGAGTGTGCTCCAGCGCCTGCGTGTCGATATCGCACAGGACCAACTGCGCGCCCTCGCGAGCCATGGCCTGCGCGATGACGCCGCCCAGCCCCCGGCCGGCGCCCGTGACAAGGACGACTTTGTCTTTCAGTTTCAGCATGCGCTCAGTCCGGCTTGTAGTTCACCGCGCGCAGCAGCGCGCCAACCGACTCGAAGTCTTCCGCCAGGCGCTTGGACAACTGCTCGGGCGTGCGCGGGTTTTTGGTGTCCACACTCAATCCCAGGGACGACAGCCGGGCGCGAACCACCGGATCCGCCAGCGCCTTCAGCGCCTCGTCACGGATGCGCGCCTGGATTGCCGCGGGGGCGCTGGGCACGGTCCAAAGCCCCATCCAGGAGGTACGCGTCAGATCCTTGAAGCCCAGTTCCGCGAAAGTCGGAACGTCCGGAAGCGCGTCGGAGCGCTGCGGCGAGGTGATGGCAAAGGGCCTGAGCTTGCCGGCCTTGATCAACGGAATGGATGTGGCCTGCCCGTCGAACATGAACTGGACTGATCCGCCCATGATGTCCTGAAGGGCCGGCGTAGAGCCCTTGTAGCCGATGTGATTCATGTCCAGGCCGGCCAGCTTGTTCAGCTGGAGCCCGAACACATGCGAAAGCGTGCCCGGCGAATACGATGCGAAGTTGGTTTTTCCTGGATGCGCCTTCACATAGGCGATCATTTCCTCGAGCGTTCGGGGCGGCAACCGGGCATCGCCGACGAGGACCAGGCCACCACCGCCCAGTTCCGCCAGCGGCTTGATCGCTTTGAAGAGGTCGTACTTCGGCTTGATGCTGTGCGGAATCTCCGTTACCAGGCTGTTCACGGCTACCAGGTAGGTGTGGCCGTCGTTCGGCGCCGTCATCAGGCTGTCGAGTGCAAAGGCGCCGCCCCCGCCCGGCTTGTTTTCAACGATGACTGGCTGGCGCAGGCTTTTGGCCATGGCATCGCCGAGGAGGCGGGCGACGAGATCTGCCGTCGCGCCAGGCGTTCCGAGGGCAATGATGCGGATGGGCCGATCCGAGAGCGGCTGCGCTCGACCCGGTGCGGCAGTCATCGCCAGGCCGGTGGCCAGCATCGCCGCGAGCACCCGCCGGCGGGTGGGGGAGTGAAGGAAGGAAGCCATGCTTGTCTCGCTATGTAGTTGTCCGGGTAGCCCGACCCTGACGCAGGCCTGCCGGGATCGGCAGGCCTGCGTCAGAAATCAGGCCGCCATCCGGGAAGGCACGCCGCGCTGCGCCGGCTTGCGGTTGGGCACCATGCCCAGCTGCTGCAGCGTCTCGTCGGCGTTGCCCCACTGGGTGCCAATCTGGTAGATGCGTCGGGCATCGTCCCCGCTGGCCACTTCGCGGTTGAGTTCACGAGCTATGCGGACCATCTTCTCGATCTGCTGCACCGAGGTGGCGCGCTGGCCGTCGGGGCCGAACAATGTGTCCTCGATACCCACGCGCACGTGCAGACCCAGGGCGATCGCCATGGTGGTCATGGGCACGACGTTGCGATTGAGCGTTTCGATGGTCAGGACCGCACCGTCAGGCGTGCGGCGCACGAATTCGAGCATGTCGGCCGGATGCAGTCCCGACGCGCCGCCGCCGATCGCCACATAGTTGAGGATCAGCGGCCCGCTGTAGTAGCCGCGCCGGATCAGGCGCTCGACGCTCTCGAGACCGGTAAGGCTGGCCAGCATGAAGTGCGGCTGGATACCGGCGGCGACCAGGCGCCGGATGTGCTCCGTGTGCCAGGAGGGATTCGAGGGGACCACCATGTCCCGATAGGCCGCTTGAACAGCCGGGTTGGCCAGTGACGTCCCTTCGATGTCGGCAGGCGTCATCAACTCCATCACGTTCATTTGGCCGGTGTTGATCGCTACCGTGACCTGATCCGGGCGCGGATCAAGATCGGCCAGCATGTGTCGCGTGTCGTCGCTCAGCCACTTCGCGGCCTGCCCCTCGTTCTCCGGCGCGAAGGAGATGGAGCCGCCGACCTGCAGGATCATCTTGGGCACCGCATCGCGCAAGCGCGCCAGCAGCTCATTGAACATGGACAGCCGCTTGCTGCCCTTGCCATCCGCCTCGCGCACGTGCACGTGCAGCACCGTGGCACCGGCGTTGTAGCAATCGACAGCCTTCTGGACCTGTTCGTCCATGGTGACCGGAATGTCATCGGAATCGCCAGGCATCCATTGCGGCCCGTAGGGGGCAACCTGGATCACCAGCTTTTCCTGGTTCTCGGGCAAGAGGGAATCGTCTAGGAAATGCATGTCTGTCCGTCCTTTTTCTCAGTAAGTGCGCGAGTGGTGTTCAGGCGGCGGCGCGCTCGCCCTTAGCGTGTTCCCGCTGCAACGCGGCAAGCTCTTCCAGCAAGATTGGTGCGCCAAGGCTGCTCGTGTGGATGCCAAGTACGCTGACGGCCTGCAGCACCGCGGCAATCTCTTCCTTGGTAGCGCCGAGTTCGAGGGCCTTGCGGATGTGACGGCGCGTGCCAGGCGCGTACATATGGGTACAGGACGCATCCACTGCGATGGCGAGAAACTCGAGCACCTTAGGTTCGAGCACACCCGACATCACGGGGTGCATACCCATCACCATGAATTTCTCGGCCCACACCGGGTCGAGTTCGGCAAAGGCATCCCAGGCAGGATTCCAGTTTCCGGTTGCCCGCAACTGATCGCAGAGGGGGGTGGGGCTGAGCTGGAGCTCGCTGTTCGTTTCACTGCTCAAGATTGTCTCCTTCTGATCTGTGCGTTCCCCAAGCACCGCGCGAGGCATACGCGACAAGCGCAGTATCGGCGATTGGCCAACGATCATTTGATCATTTGGGAGTTTTGTTTTACATTTTGGGAATCTTAGGGAAAACGCCATGTCCTATTTCGTACGCAGCGCGAGCCTCAGCAACTACGTCGAAGTAGCGCGCTCGTTAGGCCTGGAGCCTTACGAGCAGTTGAGTGCGGCCAGCATCAGCGCCTACGCGCTGTTGGACCCGGATACCAGGATTCCGGTCGAGGCCGTGGGTCGCTTGCTGGAAACGTCAGCGCAAGCCGCCGGCGTCCAGGACTTTGGCTTGCGCATGGCCGAGACGCGCCAGCTCGCGAACCTGGGAGCCTTGGCCTTCGCGATGAGCGAAGAGCCAACCCTGCGTGGAGCGCTCGACTCGATGGCCCGCTATATGCGCTTGCACAACGAAGGACTGGCCACCCGAATCGAAGAAGCGGAGGGCCTCGTCATCATCCGGGAAGAAATGCTGGGCTTGCGTGTGCCAGGCTCTGCAAGGCAATCCGCGGAGTTGGTGGTCGGCGTCCTTTATCGCACGTTGCTTCTCTTTCTGGGCACCTCATGGAGACCGCGCAGCATCTGCTTTACGCACGCGGCGCCCACCAGCACGGCCACGCATATGCGTGTCTTTGGCATGCCCGTTCTGTTCAACCAGGATTTTGATGGCATCGTCTGCCGCGCTGCCGACCTGCAGGCACCCTTGCCGACCTACGACCCCATCATGGCGCAACAGGTCAGGCAGTACCTCGATGCCATGCTTGCCCAGAGCAACACGAACATGGTTGACAAGGTCCGGCAACTGGTCTTCGCTATGCTGCCCTCGGGCGACTGCTCCGTTGAGCGCATCGCGCAACAGCTAGGCGTAGACCGCCGCACCATTCACCAGCATTTGAGCGCCCATGGCGAAAACTATTCGACCGTACTCAATGCGGTGCGGGTCGAACTGGTGACGCGCTATGCGGAGAACCGCGAGCGACCACTCTCGGAAGTCGCGACGCTGCTGGGCTTCTCTTCGCTGAGTGCCTTTTCGCGGTGGTTCAGCAACTATTTCGGCTGCAGCGTCACGAAATGGCGCGCCTCCCGGGATGCCGCCCCGCTGCCCGGCATGCAGGCCAAGACCTGATGCCGGGGCGAGATCCAGGCCTGCGGCTGGCAGAGACACGTCAGTTCCCGGTCCTTGGACCGCTGGCGCTGCTTGTGCGCGAGCAGGCGACCTTGCGGCAAGCCATGGAGGTGTTGATGCGCTATATGCAGTTGCACAATGAGTCTCTGCATCTCTGGCTGCAGGAGGATGGGCTGACGGTTCAGATCCAGCTCGAATCTTTGGGGCGCGGCTCGTCCCCGGTGCGGCAGGCGATGGAACTGTCCATGGCCATGCTATTCCGCCTGCTCAAGCAGGCGCTGCCCGAGAATTGGCGGGCTCGAAGTATCTGCTTCATGCATTGCGCACGCCATCCGACACGCGAGCCGCCGCGAGCTCGCAATAGGCGCGCCTCGCCTTGCATGATTGGCCTATAGGGTTGCTCCTGACTGGCCTACTGGAACACCAGCGTGCCCAGCGATTGCCCATTGATATTGAACACCGTGGATTTGGACGAAACAAAGCTGATGTTGCCGCTGGTGTCGATGCGAAATGTGGTCTCATCCTCGGCGATGCGGGCATTGCTGTTGTCGAATACCTTGTCGAGCAAGGTCAACAGCAGGCTGTTTCCGGTATCGGTGGCAACGCTATAGGACTCGGTAAGTGTACCCACCTTCGTTGCCCGTGTGCTGTCCGAGTAAATTGTGGCGCTTGTCAGAGGTCCCGAGTCGCCAGCCTTCACTGTCGGCGGAATCGTATGGTCGGCGAACACCACGAAGGCATCGCCCTCGTCGATCACCATCACAGCATAGGTAACTGTATTGCGGAAGATGGTCCTGGTGTTCGAGAACGGCGCCGAATTTCCATTTGCGACAACCGTGCCGCTGACGGTTTCAGTGGTCCTCAATACCGAAGTGTTATTCAGAGAGGTCGCAACGAAAGGGGTGGCGGTTAGTGTTCCGGAGCCTGATACCGGCACATTCTCTACCGTGCCGGAAATCGAGAAATTTGCGGTCAGTCCATTCGCCGCCAGACCTGCCATGGCTGTGCTGAGGGGCACCGTCAGAGGCTGCGCCGGCGTGCTTGCTGCCTCGTTGCTGTCGTTGTCGTCGCCCCCGCCGCCGCAACCGCCGAGAAAGAATGAAATTGCAAGCACAAGAAGGAATCTCTTGGACATCGCAGTCTCCTCGCCGAAGTGTCCCGGATTCGAAACTTGTCTTGGCATGCGACCCGGCGGAACGGGTAGGACATGGCGCAAACCGCAATCTTTCCATACCCGCAACCCATGCAAAATGCCCTGCTGTCGGCAGGCTTGGCGCGCGAGGTCGTCACCTCAATTAAGCTGCAACAAAGATACCAACACTGCCGGATGTGTTGTTTTTATTATGTTCTGGCAGACCTATAGATTCGACGCGCTGGTGAAATCGGTGCAACCTGTTTCGTTCAGGATACAGTCCGGAAGCTGTTGTCGACCCAAAGAGGCATTCGAGGCAACGCGGTAAACGGCTGCATTTCCGGGCACGGCCGATAGGCTCGCAGGCTCAGATGGAAAGGACCGGTCGGAGCCGGTAGCCAGTTGGCCCTGCGTGTCGGCTCCGCGGGCATCTTGTGCTGGATGTAGATGTGGAGTGAATGGTCCGCCTCGTAGTGAAGTTGCGCGGTCCGGTCTCCGATGGAGTAACGGTCTATGGAGTTCTCCACGAAGAACCTTCGGCCATCCGGAGTCGGTTCATAGAGCGCTAGCGACCAGAATGCCTCCACCGGAATGCCCTGGCGAGGTATGGTCAGGCAATAGTTGTTGGAGCCGTTCAGCACCTGTCCGTCGTCACCGGTCGTCCGGCCGATGTAAACAGCCTCGTCCGGCGGCAACGCCCCAAGTCCTGCGAGAGCGAGCGCGGCCCGCCACTCATAGCGTGCCTCGGCGTCTTCCAGCTTATCGAGTACCCACCAGCCCTGGATCTTGCGGCGCCGGCTCATGAAGGCGCTCCGCAGGCGGCCGTGAGCGGCCGCAATGCCCGCTTGCCATGCATGCCTGGTGGTATCCGGCAAGCTGGCCCACGAATCGCAGGCGCCCGGCACCATCCCGACTGCCGCGATCCTCGACAGCATCGGCGCATCCTCGGCGGGTGGCGGCTTGCGTCCCAACTGCTCGGCAACGACAGCAAGAAAGTTGGCCGGATCCATCGAATCCGTCGGCTTGACGGCTGGGCTGCGAACAGGCTTGCAGGGGGGCACAGACAGGCATTCCTGCACCGCATGCGCCGCCGCGAGATCGTCTTCGCCATTGACGATCCACCTCGCAAGCAGCCAGACATCATTGCCGGGCGCTCGAATCACGCGCCCGGCGATCGGCTGGTCGTGATCGTCGGGACCGGCAAGCGTGATCACGACGGGCCCGGTTGCGTCCAGGTGCTGGCCGAGCAGTGCAAAGTTGTTCGTGAACGCATCCATGAACGCAATCGACCAATACCGGTCGGGTGGCAGCGCATCCACGGCGACCCGGACGGGGCCGCCCGACAAGTCAAGCCACGCCCGCGAATACAGCGTGTCGTTGTTCGGCGTCGTGATCCAGCGGCACTGATTGTCGGCCAGCCTGCGGTCATGGCAAATGGTGTTTGGCGCAAGCCCGGCTTGGTCCGTCCAACCCGTCATGTCCTTAGACTGAGTCGGACATGAAAGTCTCTGCTGGACCACTTTCGGGGCGCCCCTCGCCAAATATCAGCAGCCTTGAGGGTTTGCCTGAGCATTCTCATCGCGCCTTGCGCGAAGTCGGCGTGCTGCGGCGGTGGAGGCGAGGCCAAGTCTTGCACTGGGCGGGCGATCACGCTGAGTCGATCCTCGCAGTGCAGAAGGGACTATTACGCGTTTGCAGTCATGACTCCTCCGGTAACGAGAACATCCTTGCCTGGATCGAACCGGGCATGATCGGCGCACTGGCTCCGGTGATCGCCAACCAGCCTTTCAATTTCAACATCGTCGCCGACTGTCAAAGCGAAGTTCTGCACATTCAGCGCGAGCGACTCCTCGAGCATCTCGGGCGCGATCCGACGACGGCATTGGCCATCACCATGATGCTCAGCAGCAGGCTGAATAACGTGCTGGAAATGTTCGGCACGCAGGCCTTCGAATCACTGGCGGACAAGGTATGGGGCCGCCTGGTTCAACTGGCAATGCAGTCCCGGCAAGCCAATACCCCCACAGTCTGCATCGAGGTAACGCAGGCGGACCTGGCAAGATCCGTCGGTGGTTCACGCTACCGCGTGGGTCTTGAATTGAACCGACTAGAGGCAATGGGAGTCATTGCTCTGTCGCGCGGACGAAATCAAGATCCAGCGCGCGCATATTGAGCGCCGCTCCAGGGGGCGTTCGTAGTGCCTCGCCCGCTGATAGGTTGAATATTGAGGGTTCGCTGACTTTCGAGCGTTGTCACCGTGCCCGATTCGCGCAGAAGCCGCCTTATTGCTGAATGGCCGAAGGCCTTATTCCTTCCTAAGCAAATCATCGGAATTCGGCGATGGACCAAAAAAATGCCCGCCGTGATTAACGGCGGGCATTCCCTGGCAACGAAAGCGGTGGCGACGCGCCGGGGTTATTCCAGCTTCGCCCCCGAGCGCTCGACGATATCCTTCCACTTCCTGTAGTCAGACTGCACCAGTTCGGAGAACTCCCTGGTCGTCATCAGCTTGGCTTCGGCGCCTTGCTCCTGGATCGCCTGGATCATCGCCGGCGTGGCGAGGACCTTGTTCACTTCGGCATGGATGCGGTTGACCACTTCGGGCGGTGTCCTGGCCGGGGCGAACAGGCCGTACCAGGTGCTGACGTCCACCTGCTTGTAGCCGCTTTCCGCCACGGTGGGCACGTCGGGCAGCGATGTGCTGCGCGTGGCCGAGGTCACGGCCAGCGCGCGCAGCTTGCCCGCCTTGACCTGTGCCAGCGCCGACGGCACCGAGGCCACCATCAGGTCCACGTTGCCGGCCAGCGCGTCCATCATCGCCGCGTTGGAGCCCTTGTAGGGCACGTGCAGCAGCTTGATCCCCGCCGCATGGCTGAAGATCTCGGCGGCCAGGTGGATGGTGGTGCCGTTGCCCGGCGAGCCATACTTGACCGCGCCCGGCGCGCTGCGCGCGACGGTGACCACGTCGGCCAGCGTCTTGAAGCGCGAACTGGCCGACGTGACGATCACAATCGGCGTGTAGGCGACATGGCTGATCGCGACCAGGTCGCGGTTCGGCACATAGTTGACCGACTTGTACAGCCACGGCGCGACCACCAGGTTGTCCTTCTGGCCCATCACCAGCTCGTAGCCGGTCGGTGCTGCACGGACCGCCTCGGCGATGCCGAGCGTGCCGCCCGCGCCGGGCTTGTTGTCCGGCACGAAATTCCACTTGGTGGCCTGGCCGACCTGCGTCGCCACCAGGCGGGACAGGATGTCCGTGCCACCGCCGGGCGGGAACGGAATCACCAGCCGGATCGGCTTGGTCGGAAAGGTGGCCGGGGTTTGCGCGTGGGCGCTCGTCAGTCCGCATGCCACCAGCAGGGCGGCAAAGAGGGCCTTCAACATCTTGTTTCTCCTCGATCGAAATCTTGCAGGTCGGACCCTGGCTTGCTGCCTGTGAACCTGTCGGATTGCGGCGGTGTCGGGCACTGGAACGGCCCGGAGCGGATGGCGGGGAACGTCTGGATCGTGCGGTGGCGAGGCAAGCGCAGGGTGTCGGCCCTGGTCGCGAAGGCACATTTTCGCATATTAGGTATGCGTTGGCCCGATATCGCCTGCGGGGAGCAGGGCTGTCGCGTCGGCGCGCTCAGCCGGCCAGCGCGCGGCAGAGCGATTGCAGGTCGCTGAGGATCAGGTGAGGGCGTGCGCCGCCGCGTTGCCATTGCGCGGTGTGGGGGCCGTCCGGGCGTACCAGCCAGGCGGCCTGCAGTCCCGCATCGAGTGCGCCAACGACGTCGAGATCGGGATCGTCGCCCACATGCAGCATTTCTTCCGGCGGTGTATCGACCGCCGCGGCCGCCGCATGGAAGATCGCCGCCGCGGGCTTGGCCGTGCCGAACGTCCCGGCGCTGAGCGCCGCGCGGAAGAAGTGATGGCCGCCGGTGACCTTCAGGTCGGCGTTGCCATTTGACACAGCCACCAGCGGGAAGCGTGCGCTGAGCCATTCCAGCGCGGGCAGCGCATCCTCGAAAAATTCGACCTGCTGCCGCGCGGCAAAGAAGGCGTCGTACGCGTCTTCGGCCAGGCTGGCATCTTCTCCGGCCATCTCCAGTGCCAGCAGGATCGAGCCGATGCGCAGCGCGCGGTAGTCATGCGCAAGATGCGGGTTCCCGCCTTCATAGCTCGCGCGCAGGTCGCGCAGCACCGCGGGCGAGGTCAGTACGCCGGCCGTCTTCGGCGCGTGCTGCAGCAGCCAGGCCAGCAGCGTCGCCTCGGCGCGGGCCACGGCGGGGCCGAACGGCCACAGGGTGTCGTCGAGATCGAAGGAGATGGCGGAGACCTTGGACAGGTGCATGGGGCGGGAACGCTGCGGATTGGCGCGGGGGATGGGTCTGGTAGCTTACCACCGCGCAGGCCCGGTTTCGGATCCGCCAACGGTCCATGTGCCGGCCGGCGCGCGCCCGCCATGGCCGTGCGCGCATGCGTGGCTGCCTTCCAGGCAAGCGCTGGCTACTTGCCCTGCCGCTGATCCGGCTTGCGGCTTGCATCGCCCTGGTGTTGCCTGCGCGGGTCCTGGTTCTTGAAGCCGCCGTAGCTGCTCTGGCCCGGATCGTCGCTGCGGCTCTTGATGTCGCTCGCATCGCGGTCGGTCCTGACGCCCGGGTTGGGCTGGGCCCCAGGCGCATTCCGCTGTTCCTTTTGCGTTGCCATATCGCTCTCCAGTGGGTGGCCGGAACCGTAGGAGCTGCAACATCCATGCCGTGACGGGCAGGGCGCGCCGCGGACTCTGGCGGCGCTGTGCCGGAGGGGGTTGCGCCCAGCGTTTCGTGCTTTCATCTGAACATCTTGCCGCCCGTTGTAGAAATGGACGATCAGGTAAATGGCGTGTTCTAACATCTCTTTTCCCCGTGCTCCCACGGAGTGGCGCGAGGCGAACTTCCGCACGGACGGGGTGTCGTTAGCTACATAGCTGTGCAACCCGCAACGAACAGGACGACGCATGAATCTTGACCTCCTCCTCGATCATCCCTGGTTCGGCACGTGGACCGCCGCGCTGGTCGCCGTCATTGTCGCGCTGATCGCGCATCGCCTTGGCGGCCTGCTGCTGTTGCGCATTGCCCGCGCCACGCCGGTGCTGCATGCCATCGTGATCAAGGCGCGCGCGCCGGCCAAGGCGGTGCTGCCGCTGCTGGCATTGCAGACGGTGTGGCAGGCGGCGCCGGACGACCTGCGCTGGATCGACAACGTGCGGCATCTCAACGGACTGCTGATGATCATTGCCACGACCTGGCTGGCGGCGCGCATCATCGCGGGCTTTGCGCAAGGCGTGCTGGAACGGCACCCGGTCGACGTGGAGGACAACATGGGTGCGCGGCGCATCCACACGCAAACGCGGGTGCTGTCGCGCATCGCCATGTCGCTGGTGATCGTGATTGGCGCGTCGATGGTGCTGATGACCTTCCCGGGTGCGCGGCAGGTCGGCGCCAGCCTGCTGGCCTCGGCGGGCGTGGTCGGCCTGATCGCGGGCTTTGCCGCCAAGCCGGTGTTCAGCAACATGATTGCCGGCTTGCAGCTGGCGCTGACCCAGCCGATCCGGCTGGACGATGTGCTGATCGTCGAGGGCGAGTGGGGCCGCGTGGAGGAGATCACCGGCACTTACGTGGTTCTGCGGATCTGGGATGAGCGCCGCCTCATCATCCCGCTGCAGTATTTCATTGAGAAGCCGTTCCAGAACTGGACCCGCAGCAGCGCGCAGCTGATGGGCTCGGTGTTCTTCCACGTGGACTACGGCATGCCGCTGGCACCGCTGCGCAAGGAGCTGGAGCGCATCGTCCATGCGGCGCCCGAATGGGACCGGCGCTTCTTCAACCTGGTGGTGACCGACGCCACCGAACGCACCATGCAGCTGCGCGTGCTGTGCACCGCGGCGTCGTCCGGACTGGCGTGGGACCTGCGCTGTGTGGTGCGCGAGGGACTGATCGACTTCATGCAGCGCGAGTATCCCCAGTTCTTGCCTCGCCTTCGCATTGAAGGGGAGGGTGAGGGCAAGGGCGATGCCGCGGTTCGCGGCGCCGCCGTGCACATGGCGTGAAGCGGTGTGCCCGGCATCGCCCCTTGCCGCGCGGATCAGAAGTCCACCTTCTCTCCCGGCTGCGGCACGATCACGCGCGTGGCCGCGCCCGCGCCCAGCGCGGTGGTGAATTCTTCCGGCGTGCCGCGCAGCTGCGGTGAAGTCAGGTAGTGGATGGGGATCGCAAAGCGCGGCCGGACCATGTCGCGCATCGCGATCGCCGCGTCCTGCGGCCCCATGGTGAAGTGGCCGCCGATCGGGATCAGCACCAGATCGGGCTTGTAGCGGTCACTGATCAGCCGCATGTCGCCGAACAGGCCGGTATCGCCCATGTGCCAGACGCGGAAGCCGTTCTCCATCTCGACGATGTAGCCGACCGGTTCTCCGCCATAGTGTGTCTCGTCCTTGCCGGTGGCCGGGTTCTTCATCACCAGTTCCGACGAGTGCTCGGCATGTACCGCGGTGATCCTGGGTCCGGTCGGGCCGAATGGCATCACGGTGCCGCTCTTGCCAAAGCGCTGCACCAGCGTGGCCGGGACCATGCCGAGGCTGATCAGTGCCTGGCCCATGCCGCCTGCGTTGTAGATCGGCGCGTTATTGAGCTGCGCCAGTGCCGGGGCGTCGCCGAGGTGGTCGCTATGTGCGTGGGTCACCAGGATCAGGTCGACCTTGCCGAGCGAGGACAGCTGCTTGAAGCCTGCAGGCGTCTTCGGGTTGGTGGTCAGCCACGGATCGATGACGATGACCTTGCCGCCCGGCGAGGTGATGCGGATCGCGGCCTGGCCGAGCCACAGGACTTCGGTCTTGCCGGCGGCGGCAGGGGTGGTGGCGGTGGGCGCCTGCGTGACCGCGGTGGGTGTCGGCGTGGACGTGCCGCAGGCAGCGAGCGTGGCGACGGCGGCGGTGAGTGCGACTGCGCGGAATCTGATCATGGTCATTCCTTCCGTGGCTGAGTCATGGGTCGAACCGTTCCACCCTGAGGTGTGCAGTGCGGCAGCGTCGGTGCCGCAAGCGCGGCGCGTGACAGGCGAGGGCGGGGTGCCTGTCGCAGTATCGGCACGAGGGTGGTGAGTGTCAATGCGGCACGGCCCAGCCTCTGCCGCTGCGGCGCGGCTTAGCGGGCGAAGACGCCAAGCCCTTCATGATCGTAGTACTCCAGCCATACCCGGTCGCTGGCAAATGCCGCCCGGGAGATCGTGCCGGGGGTGGCGTTCTCGTTATGGAGCGTGAATGTAAAGACATCTCCATCCCAGTGCGTCAGCGGCAAGACCAGCGGCTTCGCGCCGAGCGTCATCACCAGCGCGCCACCCTGTTCGGCGACCAGAAGCGGGCCGTAGTAGTCGTTGTTGTAGGTGCCGGCATAGGTGGACAACTCCCGCGCGGGCAAGGCGTTTGCCGGCGGCGACTGGCCGACCAGCCTGCCTTCGGGCAGCAGCAAGGGCGCGAGGGCATCGGCAAAGATCGCGCCCCAGTCGCGGCGGAAGGCGCCGTACTGGACCAGGTCGAAGAACTGCGCATTCAGCGTTTCCGGGATGCCGATGGGATAGCCGTTGGTCAGCGTGACGATGGCCAGGTTCAGCGACGGCACCGCTGTAAAGCTGGTGGCCGCGCCGACCGCGAACGCGCCGGAATGGTTGTAGTTGGTCAGCCCCAGCTCGGTCGTGCCCACATTGAAGCCGTAGCCGTAGTAGCTCGCGGGGCGGCCCTGGACAGGCGGGCTGCTTTGCATCTGCTGGGACAGCGCAGGCGCGAGCGCCGCGGCGTCGACGATGCGTTGGCCGGCAAACTCGCCTTTGGCCAGCACCATGATCAGCCATTTCGCCAGGTCGTTGACCGAGGCGCTGACCCCGCCGGCGGGCGACTGCGCATCGGGCATGGTGCCCATGCCTTGCACCCAGCTGCCATTGACCTTGACATGGCCGAGTGCGCGATTGTCGCGCGCGGCAAAGTCGGCGTAGCGCGAGCTGGTGCGGGTCATGCCCAGCGGCTGGTAGATGGCCTGCTCGGACAGCGTGGCCCAGTCGATGCCGGCGGCGTTCGCCACCGCCTCGGCGGCGGCGGTCATGCCGAAGTTGGTGTACTCATAGACCGCGCGCAACGGATGCAACGGCAGGAAGCGCAGGCGCGTCAGCACCTCGCGGCGATCGTAGCCCATGTCTTCGAGCCGGTCGCCGGCGTGGTCGGGCAGGCCGGACCGATGCGCGTAGAGGTCGCCGATGGTGACGGCTTCGGTCGCTTCCGCATCGGACAGCGCGAACCATGGCAGGTGCTGGATCACCGGGGTGTCCCAGCCGATGCTGCCGCGCCCCACCTGCCGCGCTACCACCGTGGCGCCGATGGACTTTGAAACCGAGGCCAGCTGGAACACGGTATCGGCGTCGACCGGTGCGGGATCAGTCACCAGCCGGCGGCCGAAGCCCCTGGCGTAAGCGGTTTGATTGCCACGCACCACGGCGATGGCCATGCCGGGTACTCCGGAGCTTGCCATCAGGTTGGCGGCCAGCGTGTCAACCTGGGCGATGGCGGCGTTGATCTGCGCTTCGGACACCGGGTTCGGCGGCGGCTCCGGATCGTCATCGCCGCCGCAGGCGGGCAGGGTCGGAACGAGGAGGCCGCTCAGCGCGGCTCCAAGGAAACGGCGACGCTCTTGCAGTTTGCCCACGACAGGTCTCCCGACGGCGGCGCTACGGCGCCTTTGGGATTTACTGTAGGCGATGGGCACGGGCAATGAATGCGAAGCGTCTCATGTACGCCCTGGCATCGGGGCGGGAGACTTGAGGCCTCACCGAGGGGTTCGGTGAGCGGGCGTGACAACCCGAACGAATTGATGGAGTTTGGTATGAATCGCGCGAGCAAGCCTTCTCCACGGCGGGCCGGGCGGGGCAGCCACATGGCTGGCCGGTTTTTCCATCGATTCACCGGTTGTCACCCCCGCTGTCAGGCCCGCCACCTTCATTGCAGACCTCAGGGTTGGCGGGCAGTCTCTAGTCGGAGAAAAGCAAAATGCAAATGCGCACCTATAACGCGGAAGTGCTGAACATCGTCCCCTCTGGCGCGGTGGAAACGCTTGAGCGAATCAGCGCCGGGCTGAGCGCGATCCTTTCGTTGCTTGAAATCGAAAGCGAGCGCTCCGAGTCCTGTCATGCCATGCATTCCCTGCTTGCGATGGTCAAGCAGCAGCTGGATGAAACAACGGGAGAGTTCTGTCCGGCGGATTGATTGGCCGGTTTGGAAAAACAAAAAGCCCGCACTGTCGTGCGGGCTTCTCGCTTGAAACTTTGGTGCCCAGGAGAGGACTCGGTCACGCCGGCGCGACCCCGGCTGCTCTGGCAAGCGCAGCCCTTCTCGTCCTCACGAAAAGCGCTCAAGCGCTTTTCTTCCTGGGCGGAAAATGAAGAAGGCCTGCTCGCGCAGGCCTTCTTTGAATGCTGGTGCCCAGGAGAGGACTCGAACCTCCACAGTGTTGCCACCGCTAGGACCTGAACCTAGTGCGTCTACCAATTCCGCCACCTGGGCAAGGTGAGCGCCGCATTCTACATAAGGCGGCGGAATTTGCAAGCACGAATTGGCAGGAAAGCGGGCCCGATCAGAACGACGGCACCATCGCGCCCTTGAACTGCGCCTTCATGAACTGGCGCACGTCTTCCGACTGGTACGCGGCGACCAGCTTCTTGACCCATGGCTTGTCCTTGTCCTGCGTGCGCACCACGATGATGTTGGCGTACGGGCTGTGGATGTCTTCCAGTGCGATCGCATCCCTGGTCGGCTGCAGGCCGGCGGCCAGCGCGTAGTTGGTGTTGATCACGGCGGCGCCGACATCGGGCAGGGTGCGCGCCAGTTGCGCAGCGTCCAGTTCCACGATCTTCAGCTTCCTGGGGTTCTCGGCCACGTCCAGCGGCGTGGCGTTGTTGCCATTGGTGCCGGCTCCGGCCTTGAGCTTGATCACGCCCTGCGACTGCAGCAAGAGCAGCGCGCGGTTCTCATTGGACGGGTCGTTGGGCACGGCCACCTTGGCGCCCTGCGGCAGGTCCTTGGGCGACTTCAGGTTTTTCGAGTAGATGCCCAGCGGCGAGATATAGGTGTAGCCGACGCTCTGCATCTTGTAGCCACGCTGCTTGACCTGGCTGTCCAGGTAGGGCTGGTGCTGGAAGCTGTTGGCATCCAGGTCGCCGGCATCCAGCGCGGCGTTCGGCTGCACGTAGTCGTTGAATTCCACGACCTTGACGTTCAGGCCGTTGCGCTTGGCAACCTTCTGGACGACTTGCCAGACTTCGGCGTCCGGACCGCTGACGGTGCCGACGCGGATGGTCTGTTCCTGGGCCGAGGCGCTGCCGGCGGCGATAAAGCCGATTGCGGAGACGGCTACCGCCAGGCGTTTGATAAGGGACATGCTGCGCATGGGAGTTCTGTAGTGTTTTTTGGTTATGTGGCGAGTGAGACAGTTGCGCCCTGGCAGGGATCGCCTGCGCGGTGCGAGGTCACAGATTAACGCAATTGCGTCCAAACTGCGCAAGATGGGCAGATCTGGCGTCTATTTCTTTTTCATATGCTTATGAATCCGAGCCTAAGAGAAATATCGGCATTAAATGTCGTGAGTCGAGGGTGAGGTCCAGCTGCATTAGGGCCGGCGCGCGGCCAAGTGTTGCTGGCGCTCATCGGGGTGCCGTTGGCAAACTCCCCCTGTCTACAACAAAGATCCGCTCCGGCATCTTCAAGTCACGCAGCGCAAGCATCTCCAGCGGCCCCTGGCCGACCTCCGTACGAAGCTGGTAGCGGATCGGATAGCTCATGTCAGCGGGTGCCGGCACGCTTGCCTCGCGCGCCGTCAGGCTGTCGGGGTTGCCGGAACGCGAGGGCTGTCTGGCTTCGGGCTCGTTCTCGGTCAAGCCTGCCCTAGGCGCCGCAGTGTCGGAGGCACTCTGCCACGTAAGCTGGAAGGTCGCGCTGTCGAGCGGCACGACGTGGGCACGCTCCAGCATGCGAACCCAGCCCCAGCGCCCATCAAATTCATAGTTTTTGCTGGTGCCCGCTTTTTCTGTCTGCCATTGCAGCAGGGTGCGCGGTTCCTGCAGGTTGTTCGCGGGCCAGGTCATGGACTGCCAGGACTCGCGCTGGTTGAAGTAGTGCAGCTTCTGGTTGTCCACGGTCAGCAGCGTGTCGGTCAGCCCGGGTGTGGGAATGGGCTTGAGCTGGAAGCGGTACATCGGATCGCCTTGCGCCAGCAGGTGGACGCCAATGCGCTGCAAGGTATTGATGACCTTGAGGAAACCTGCGTCCAACGATAGCGCTTGCGCGCTGCTCGCCACCGGCACCCATTGATCTCCCTTTCGTTCGAGGACGCCGGCAAGCTGGGAGCCGAGGAAGGCATTGATCAACCCTCCCTGCGGACGCAGGAATCGCGCCAGTTCCGCCAACGAGGCGTCATTGGCGGTATCGGCAAACGGATAGCGCCCCGCGAACGACCGGTTCCATTCCATCGCAATGCCTCGCTGCCAGTCGTCGTTCAGGCTGGCCTGGGCGGGTGCCATCACAGTCTGCATGGCCAGCGCTATCGGGCGCACGAACAAGGTTTCTCCCATGCCGGCCCATTCGGCGCCGAGGCTGGCGGCCATCAATTGTGCGTAGCTCTGGGTGTCCGCCAGTTCCGAGCCCTTGCCCTGGAACAGGGCTTGGGCCATTTGGCGGGCCTGCGCATCGGCATCGGCACTGTTGCCGATCTGCTGCAAGCGCAGCCGCAGGGCCGTGGCCCGGTCCAGATAGCGCTGCAGGCTCAATTCGCCGCCCCCTTGCGTGCCTTGTCCGGCCTGATGACCCACCAGTCGCAGCACCGGTCCGAACGCCGCACCGAGCGGGCCGGCCGGGTCGGCCTTGGCGACTTCGGGTGCGTCGCTCTTCTTGCCGAGCAAGTCCTTGGCCTTGTTCACCAGCGTGTCCGACAGCGAGTCCTTGCGCGCACCGGCGCCGCCCTGGTATTCCAGCGACTTCATCAGCGCGATCACTGGCGACTGGCGTGCGTCGGCCAACAGCTTGAACTGGTCGATGACGGCGGGCAGTGTCGGGGCCGGCTCCCATTGCATGCTGTTCATGAACTGCTGCCAGTGCTCGGCGTACTCGGTGAAATACTGCTCGGTCAAGGCGAACTGGAGATCCCTGCCGGAACCTTCGTCAGGCGCGGGCTGCTGCGGCCTGCCGCCCGTGAGCACCCAGTCGTTGTCCACCTGCTTGCGCCTGGCCGCTTCCTCGATGGCGGCCGCCACATAGCCCTCATAGGCCTGGCGCGTAAAAACGCCGGGCACGATGGCCGAAGCGCGCAGCAGACCGCGAGGGTCGGTGCCGGCGGTCAGCGATGCCAGGGTCTGGCCAGGGTACTTGCTGCCCGCACCGTCGAGGATGCCCTGGAAAACCGTGTCCTGCGCATTGCGCTCCCCGATCACCGCCAGCAGGGTCTGCCGCGCGCCCGCGACCAGTTCCGGGCGCGGCTCGATGCGCCAGTCTGGCCTGGCCTTCAGGTGCGTGGCGTAGAACCGGAACAGCCGCTCGGCCAGGTCCTGTTTCTCTCCGGGGGAGACGCGGGCCTCCGTCGTCCAGTGCTGCGCCAGTTGCGGGGCGAGGAAGGCGGCATCCGCCTTCTCCGGATTGGCCAGCATCAGGTAGGCCTTGAGCGCGCCATGCCCGGCCAACGCCCAGCGCGCGGTCTGTTCATTCAGGTCCGCAGTGCGCATCTGCGCAAGATCGACCAGCGAGGCCTCCACGTCCTGCTGCACCGGCGTGACGAGGAGATCGCGGCTGGCTTGGGCGTAGGGCTTCCACAGCGCGGCGAGCACCTCCGCGTCACGGTTCAGTCCGAAGCGGGTCAGCAGCGGCGCGTGATGCTGGGTGCGGTACTCATAGCGCTCGATCTGCTGCTGCAGGGCCAGCAGCGCCTTCAGCCTTGCCGCCGCGTTGGGCGCTGCCCGGATGTCGTGCGCCGCTTGTCGCGCGGCGTGGATGTCGCGTTGATTCAGCACACCGGACACCAGCATGCCGGCGGACCATAGCGCGACGCTGGTCAGGACGAGAGCCGTAAGGATAGTAATCGGATGCCACACTGTCCGGCGCCCGGACACGCGTTTCACTGCCTCTGCTACGTAATGCCATAGCGGCAGGTCTGCGGCAGAAGCGGCATTCGATTGGCCGTGCCAGGGAGCAAAAAGAATGCCTCGAATCGTGGCGCGTCTGCGTTGACCGGCAATGAGCCTGGCAAGCCAAGCCGCCAGTGCCTCGCTACGAGTCTCGAGTTGTCGGGACAGTTGCCCCAGATACTGTTCGCGGCCTTGTTGCGGCAGCCGCGCCAGGCTGTGTTGCGCGAGGTGGTTACGCAAGGTTAACAACTGCGCCCCAATCCCTGGCGTGTCTGCCTGTCGGGCGACTTCACAAGCGATCACCGGCGTATCGCTACTGGAAACCTGGTCCGATTGCGCAACGTCAAGCGCATAAACGGGGGCGGACCACCGCAAGATATCCGAAATGCGCGTGAGCTGGCTACCCTCATGGAAGCCACTACGGTCTGCCGTCAGGCCCGTGGCGCCGTCGATGACAAGAAGCACCGCATCCACCGGGCGGCGGCGCCGTAGCTGGTAGATTTGCCTGAGCCATCCCGCATCGAGCTGGCCGCCGGCACTGGACTTGCCCCATAGCAGGACGGCATCGGGCGTTATCTGCCAGCCGGATTCGGCAATCTCGGGCAGCAGCCGGCCGATCATATTGTCATTCCCCGTCAGCAGCAGCCAGGGTTGCCGATCGCGCCAGCGCCAGCCATGCAGTGTGCGCAGGGCATCGCGCAAAGCCTGCCCCTGGACACGGGCATGCTCCCGTGATTCTGCGCTTTGCGTTGCACCACCTTGCGCCGCCTTGTTCTTGTCGTAAAGCAACGTCCACCGGTCGGCTTTCATCGAGGCGATCCTAAGCAAAACGGCCTCGAAGAACCGCACGAAGAGAAGCAGTAGCAGGCAGGTCGACAACAGGCCTAACTCGATGGCCAACAACTGATAGCCTGTCCATCCTAATTCCGGCCCCTTGGCGAAAGCGGCCACCATCAGACCGATGAAAATAGTGCTGATGCCTACGCCGAACCAGAGTGCGACGGGCCGGGACTTGTATTCGTTCATGTTGATGTCTTGCACATAAGGGCGATCAGCTCATTGCCTTGCTCGGCGAGGACAAGCTGGGGGCTGCCGGTATGCCGCGCATGTTCCAAGGCGAGTGCGGTGGCGAGCCAGGCGCCCGCACCATCGCAATTGCCGACGGATGTGCCGACATCCACCCAGCGCACGTCCTGGCTGAACTGGGAGGAGGATTTGACCGAGTGCGTCAGTTCCTCGGACAGGGCATGGCTCACGATCGTGCGGACCTGCGATGCATCGGCCCCGCACCAGCGCACGGCCAACTCGAAAGCCTCGTGCTTGCCGTCTGCCTTACCCTTCGCCGGACGATGGAGGTGCAATGCTGGCGCATTGCGCAGGCTGCCAGGCTGCGCGACCAGCAGGGCCACGCCGGTTTCGGCAACGCCATCCTGCAGCAGCTCGCTGATGGCCTTGCGTAGCTGAATCGCGAGCAGCAGGTGGGCCTCTCGAGGCTTGGTCTGGTCATGCCAATCATCCGCTCGGAACAGCAAGAAGTGATTTCTGCTCGCGTTGATCCGAACCTGAAGGGTGGGGGCCTTCGCCAGAAGGATTTCCTGCAGGCGGGCCTGCATCTCGGCAGATTCCGCCAGGGAATGGACACACACATCCACGTGCAGGACCGTATGTGCGGGCAGTGCTGCCAGACCGCCGCCGACGCGCTCGACCAAACGGGTCAGGAGCCAGTTGCCTATGGCGCGATGCCGCTTGTGCTCAATCAGCTCATTGCCAGGATAGAACGGCATGCCGGGAATCTCGAGCCAGCGTGCACTGACATCGGTACCGGGTTCTGCGGCGCTTGGGCGGGCGTCCAACTGCAGACTGCCATTAACAACGCCTTCGGCATCGTTCTCGGTGTCCTGGGAAGAAAAGCACCATGCATGCCCGAGCACAGCAAGCGGTTCACTGGCGAGCGCATGACATTCTTGCTCAATCTTGTCGCTGACGTGATTGATGGTCATGGCCTCGCTGCATCTCGCATACGCAATACCGCGTGAGCAGCACAGTAGAAATGCCCAGGCGAGGATCGGGTAGACAATGGCGCAGCACCAGAACCAGAGCGTGTTCGATGGCTGGCCGGTCGGCCACAGCAGGACGGTCAGCCCGGCGCCGGTTCCCATCATCACGGCGAGCAGGGTGGCCCATAGCACGACCAACGGGCGCGGCGGTGCTGGCACTGGCACCCGTGGCGGTACCCGTTCAAAGTCGATGGGCATTTAGCGAACCGTCGCGCCGGGCGAAGTGGCAATCAGGACGCTGCCGCATTCGGTCTCGTGGCCACCGCATGCCAGCGGCACGCTGCCGTCCGTCAGCCTGGTGCTGCCGCCGATGATGCGGTTTTCGCCGTGGATCGGACACGACACGAGGTCGCCCTGTCGGGCAGCGCGGCGGCCGTTGACCTTGATGCGGTCGGAACCTGTGAGGATCTTTCCGCCGTGGCTCGTACTATCGCCTTCGTATGCCAAGTTTGTCATTAAAATATCTCTAAGTGCATTTACTTTTCAATATTACTTATTGCGCTCCGTACCCGTATTCTTGGGGTGCGCACAGCCGCCCCGATCAGGATGCGAAAAATCGTCCTTTAAAGATTCCGAATTTGTCATCCGAAGAGAGTCAAGGTGCTCTCGACGCCGGAGTTGCTATTCCGCTTTTATGTCTTTGTATGTTTCCTTGGTGATATCTATATATGCGTCCTGATGTATTGATGCATCGTTTAGGCAAAGCGAATTGGAAATCTTTGATGCCCCTCGATATACCGCAATTCCAGCTGAAAACTCGGGGCCATCGTCTGTTTTTATGGTTTTGTCATAGAGAAAATAAGTAAATTTTCCCTTTGAAAACCTGATATGTGCCTCCCCGCCGCCAGCATAAGTGGTGTTGCTAAAATAGAAAACGCTCCCCTTGTGATTATCTTCGTCGGATATTATGAGGTCAATATTATCTTTTGTTCCGTGGCGATACGTAAAAATACCGGTTTCTTTTTTTTTGCAGAGCGATGCAAATTTTTGTGTGTGCTGGCAGTTAAACACCTCCAGTTCATCATTAGGGCAAAGTCCTTCGGCAAAGACGGTAGTCTGAAAGATAAAAGCCGATGAGAGAAAGATTGCCATGGGAAGGTTTCTCACAAATTACTCCTTGGGTAGCCCCAGAATTGGAGCCAACCTATTAAATCGTTTGAGTCTGTCAGCATATCCATTCTGCCCGCCATTCACAATTTGTGTAACATCTTGAACACTGCCAGATTCCGCAACTGAATTTAAGTGATTTCTAGACCAAAATACGAAACCAGATTCAATTCCATACCCAATGTTTGTGGATATTGATTCCGGGTGTGAAATAAAATCCTGCTGATCTTCCGGGAAGCGAAGGTTGTGTTCATCTTGAAATGATTGATAACCATTCTTTCCTGTAACTTGGAGAATTCCGCGCCCGCGGTATTTGAACCCATCTCCGCTGGATTCATCGCCATTTCCCATTCTGTTGGCGTAGACATAACTGGCAAGATGATCCGGGTTGTGGGCATAGTAAGATTCCTGGCTCCACAATTTATCTCTTATTCTTCCTTTGGTGCAGTCATCACACTTCGCATCGTAATTCTTTGGTCCGCCTTTGCATCCAAACGTTTTTCGCATCTGCGTGGCGCTATAGTTAAGCCCTTCCTCGCGAATTCGAAATCCACTCTCATGAGCTGCTTGCGAAAGGAAGTGAGCAATTCTTTTTTTTGTATTTACTTCGTAAGATTTGGCGTACTTATTTAAATATGGAATAATGCTATTATTATACGATTCAGAATTTCCTGGCTCAGCGGCTGCGAGCATTTCAAGAGTAATTAGCTGGAGTTCGCCAAAGAAATTCCCCAGCAACCCAATCGGATGAATATGAAAAACATCCGACCCCGGCAGATCGCTCACGCCAGCCTTCACGTCATCCCACCACACGAGCTTCTCGATCCGCTTCTGCTCTTCCTCATGCTGGGGTTTCGGCCCTGTCTCCCTTTCAATTGCCTCGATGAGCTGCTTCCACTTCGCCGGGTTAGCCCATTCGCTGTCATGCTTGATGATCAGGCGGGACAGCCGCAGCGCCCGCCACGGGTCGTCGTCCGCGACACGCATTTGGTCGGCTGCCTGGCTGCCATCCCCTCTTGGATAGATCGCGCGGTAGACCTTTCCCATCAACGGGCTGAGCTTGGCAAGGGCTTCGCGTTCAGGGACATCTGCCCCAATGTGGTAGTCGACGTATGCCTTCGTGGTGGCGAACATCGAATGCGCCGGGTCGTGCGCGTCCTCGAACGATGCGTCGAAGTCGATCCAGGACTGCGCGAACTCGCGCGTTACCCGGCCTCCGGCAAAGTTTTCCTGCCGCACCCAGCCGCTGATGTCGTGGCCGTGTACGTCCGCGCTGTCGATACGCCACCAGGGCAGCTTATCGCCGTCGCCAGGAGTGTTTTCAATACGCTTGTTTTCGGGATGCTTTGCCAGCTCGGCAAACGAAAAGACTTGTATTACGTCGGTGACTGGCGCATCCCGCCCTTCGTGGAACGCTTCCTTGTACAGCCTGGTGTTCTTGCCGATGCGCAAGATCGTGGGTTCGCTGGGCAGCCCCATTTGCTCCCAGGATTTCGGCTTGTGGCCGTTTTCCCTGACCCAGGACCGGCCATTCTCGATGAATGCCTTGATGCCGTCGCTGCAGAACATCTCGATATGCACCATCCGGTTCTCGGCTGCCGTGCTCAAGGAGTCGTAGCGGCCGAGATGGCCAATCAGATCGCCTGCCTTGATCGGGAAGGGCCTGGCTGGCACAACCACCCGGTCGAGCAAAGCATCCGGCATGATTTCCTCGACAACGGCATGGCCGCTCTCCTTGCCGAGGAAGACCCAGCCATTGATCGCGGCGGTTGCCTCAACGAAGCCGCCCGTCCTTGCGGGAATCAATTGCGCGCCGTGCGTGTCCGCGATCTGACCCCAGTTGCCTTCGCGCTTGCTGATGGTGACCTGTGCGCCGTGCGGCAGGATGCACAGTGGGGTGCCATGCGGATGGGTGGCGCGTACCCGCAGTCCGACCTGACCCGGTAATGAAGGGCCTGGGCCAGCGGTGGGCTTGTCCTGCGGAAACTGGGTGACCTTGAAGTCCCCCCCCGCGGCAGAATAGTTGTCGCCCCGATAGAATCCGAACCCTGGGGGCGATAAGAGGTAGAAGTGGCTCGATACGGACAAGCGTTTAAGGACCGGGCAGTAGC
>Ga0102589_1001326_pt1 | contig 34844 bp, 35 predicted proteins | sample AraplaMF_Col_mLB_FD_76858 | JGI IMG/M metagenome (GOLD analysis project Ga0102589, IMG submission 76858) | Arabidopsis root microbial communities from the University of North Carolina, USA - plate scrape MF_Col_mLB | ecosystem: Host-associated > Plants > Roots > Endosphere | place: USA...
GATGAATGGCCAATGGCGATGTGTAAAGAAGGTGGAAAAGGAGCACACATTGAATATATTAGCCCTTCAGATAACCGAGGTGCAGGTTCTTGGGTCGGAAATCAATTAGATCAATATCCAGATGGAACACGTGTGAAATTTATTGTGAAATAATATCGTATCTTGTATTAAAGGAGTGAAAAGGGTGGAGTTAACAATTTCCTATTCGCAATTAATGGTGATGAATCAAGATGTGACACCTCCGCATGTAGACTGGACGGATAAAGATTTTGAAAGAGGTTATGCTGAGAGCGGAGACGCGATTATATTTGAAGCAATATCTGATTATACGTGTGAAATCATGGTGTATACTCAAAAGTTTGTAGAAAACAAAGAAGCAGTGCGAATCGTGTCAGCTCCGTTTACAGTGTTACAAGAACGGGTGTATATAAGTAGTGTATTAACAAGTAAACTTCCTTTCTTAGTTCCTTCAGGGAATTACATAGTAACTATGCAAGCAGTTCCGCTCGAAGAACTTTCAGCAGATAACTTGTACAAAGTAAAGTATGAATTGTTCTTTGAAGAGAACTAATATAAATATAAATTGAAGAACTGACATCAAAATCCCTTTCTTTTTAGGAGAGGACGAGAGCGTCTGACCGTGCATTTTCCTATCACATGCGAGGTTCAAAACAAAGGCAGAATGCAAGTATAGGACATATTTTGTTCTGCGTTCAGCAACTTATATGGATAAAATAGAAAACTACTGCCCTTTGGACAGTAGTTTTCTATTTTATCCAGTTATTCACAGGTGGTAAGCTCCCGAATGAGAGAAGGATATCCTCATTATCGCGCGCTTGTTTGTAAAAGTTGCCGTGCTTTTATAGCTGCTTTTACCATATGTTCTAGTGCAGGAATAACTTCTTCTGTTTTTCTTGTTTTTAAGCCACAATCTGGATTAATCCAGAAGTATTTTGGATTACACACCTGTAATGATTGCTCTACAATTACATACATTTCATCGATACTTGGTACACGTGGACTATGAATGTCATATACACCAAGGCCAATTCCCTTTTCATATGGATGTTCTTTTAATGTATCAATAAACTCCCCGTGGCTTCTTGATGTTTCAATGGAAATAACATCTGCATCAAGTTGACGGATTGATTCAACGATATCTTCAAAATTACTGTAGCACATATGCGTGTGGATTTGTGTTTCATTTTCCACTGAAGAAGTAGAAAGGCGGAATGCTTTTACAGCCCACGTTAAATATGTTTCCCAATCTTTTTCTTTTAACGGCATTCCTTCACGTAGTGCAGGCTCATCAACTTGAATGATATGAATACCGGATGATTCAAGTAATTTAATTTCATTACGAAGTGCTAGAGCAATTTGATATGCCACTTCTTTTCTAGAAATATCATTTCGAACGAAAGACCAATTTAAAATTGTGACAGGGCCAGTTAACATGCCTTTCACAACTTTATTCGTACAACTTTGCGCAAATGCTGTTTCTTTTACTGTCATACCATTGATAAACGCAACGTCACCATAAATAACAGGAGGTTTCACGCAGCGAGAACCGTACGATTGGACCCAACCGTTTTTCGTAAAGGAGAAACCAGCAAGTTTTTCACCGAAATATTCCACCATATCTGTTCGTTCAAATTCACCGTGAACGAGGACATCAAGCCCGATTTCTTCTTGATATTGAATCCATTTTTTTGTTTCTGCTTCAATAAATCTTTCGTATTGCTCATTTGAAATATCACCGCTGCGCCATTGTTTTCTAGTTTGACGAACTTCATGTGTTTGCGGGAAGCTACCGATTGTTGTTGTTGGAAGTAATGGTAGATTCAGAGCTTTTTGCTGTAAGGTAAAGCGTTTTTCAAATGAAAGAGGACGAGAAAAGTCTTCTTCTTGTAATGTTGAAAGTATAGATTGTACATCCTTACGATTACGAGCTGCTGAAGTGCGAATTGCGTCATGCGCACGTCCAGATGCTTGTAATTCATGAGAAATACTTTCTGTCCCATGTACGAGAGCTTTTTGTAAAATAGTAACTTCTTCTAATTTTTGATTTGCAAAAGCAAGCACATCGTATAATTCGTCTACAAGGTGCGCTTCATTTGTCTTGTCAATAGGAGTATGAAGTAAACTACAGGACGGTTGTAAAATCCAACCTTTCGGTTGTACGGCTTCTTGCAATGTATGGAAAAGAGAGAGAGTTTTGTCAAGGTTCGCTCTCCATATATTACGGCCATCGATACAACCAAACCCTAATACTTTATCAGATGGGAATCCATGTTGTAGTAAGGCACGCAAATTGCCTTCTTTACCGTGTACAAAATCAAGTCCGATCCCAGTAACTGGGAATGAAATGACTTCTTCATAGTTTTCTTCTATGCTATCAAAGTACGTTTGAAGCATAATAGATAGATTTGGAACAGCTTTACAGATTGTTTCATATAATTTTTTTGCGATACTAATTTCGTGTTTTGATAGAGAAGTAAGGATTGGTTCATCAATTTGAACCCAGCGTACACCAGCATCTTGCAATTCTTGTAACAATTGAATGTACGGTTCTGTTAATTTTTGTAAAATGATTGCGAATTGTTCCTTTTTATAACCTTTGGCTAAGCTTAAAAATGTATAAGGTCCTAAAATGACAGGCTTACCGTCAATGCCTAGTTCTTGTTTTGCTTCTTCATATAAACGAAGTGGACGATTTTCTTTAAGAGAAATATGTAAATCTTCCTCATATTCTGGAACGATATAATGATAATTTGTATTAAACCATTTCGTCATTTCAGAAGCAACGTGATCTTTTGAACCGCGTGCGATGCCAAAGTATACGTCAAGTTCTGATGTATACTTTGAAAACCGAGAAGGGATAAACCCGAGCATATATGCTGTATCAAGGACGTGGTCATAGTATGAAAAATCACCGATTGGAATGAGATCGATTCCTTTTTCTTGTTGTACTTTTAGATGTTGAAGGCGAATCTCTTTCATTTGTTTTACAAATTGCCCTTCATCCACTTTGTTTGCCCAAAAAGATTCTAACGTTTTTTTCCATTCGCGCTGTAATCCAATTCTTGGATATCCTAAGTTACTTGTTAAAAGTGTCATTGAAAATTCCTCCCTAAATAAAAGTAAGCATTTCCGTTTACTCGGAAATGCCTTTAACGAAAAGTAGTCATAGAAGCAGAAAATACTTCTCTTTCGTTAAAAACACCTCCTCATCATCCGTGAGTCTATCAGTGCCGTTAAAATAGGCAGGTCTCCTGGCTCATGCATCAGCGATTTCAATCACCTTCCCGTTTTCACAGTGGTATATAGAAAGAAATCTTTGCACTTACAGTGGCGGGACCGCGTTGGTTTTTCACCAAACTTCCCTATTAAACACGAAAATATTTTTTCGTGTACCTATCTCCTTTTGGAAAGGAATGTAACTAGCGTATATGATATTGAAACAGATTTTATCTTATATTTTTGAAAATGTCTACTATTTTAAAAAATAAGATAATTCATTTTATTAAAACAAAAAATTTTCTAAATGCCACCACCAATGTGAGGGGGGATATGTATGTGAAAAAACAGAGTAGGAATATTGTATTCGTTTATATATATCGCGAGCGTAATGAAAGAGTAAACGGTCATAGGAGAGTAGTTCCAGTTGTTCTTTTGGGTGTAATGAATGGGACTGAAAAGCGATTTCACTGCGAAGCAATAGTATGTATAAGATTTGTTTTTGTAAATTAGAATGGTAGTATACGGAGAATCCGTATTGCTTAATTAAATGACCTTTCATAAGATTTCGCCTCCTTTATATATTTGTATTGTAATGAAAAAGGAGAGGGGTTACAAAAAAGAAAAATGGAAAAAAGCGCTTTAGAAAATCCATTTTTATGAATAGAAAAAACAGTCACTTTCGGTGACTGTTTATATATTAGTTTAATTCTGTATTGAATTTTGAAAGTTTTTCTATTCTTGCCTCTTTATATAGTTGTTTTAACGATCGAAGTCGAGCAGAAGCATGATCAATAACATTTTCCAAAATATAAAGCTGTGTCCGGAGAATGTTAACTCACTTGTTTTTGTTTCTTGTTTGCTGGTACAACTAATCGGTCTTTTCCCATTAATAAGATGCATATAATGCTAAGCGATGCAGGAATAAGTGTCCATAAAAATGTGTCAGCGATAGAGTTTGCTAGCACCTCTTTAATGCCATGTAAAATTTCTGGTGGTATTTTTTCAGTAGCATTTGGAGATAATAAGAAACTTGTATCGCCACCTTTTGGAGCCATTTTTGCTAGTTCCGGCGGGAAAATAGATTTTAGTTTATCTGTAAATGCATGATTTTGGATGGTACCAAAAATCGTTACACCAAGTGTCATGCCAAGTGAACGGAAGAAAGAGTTTGTTGATGTTGCAGAGCCGCGCTCTCTCATACTTAAATTATGAATAGAAGCCATACTTAAGACAGAGAAGGAAAACCCAACGCCAAGTCCAGCTAAAATCATAAAGACTGTTACCATCGCGCGTGAGGTATCTATAGTTAATGTACTTAACAAATACATACCAAGAATAAAGAAAATACCAGAGATAGTCATAATGTTACGATAACTTGTACGCGTTGATAATTGTCCGCCTATTTGACTTCCAATAACAGATCCTACCATCATTGGTGTTAAAATTAATCCAGCATTTGCTGCAGATCCACCAAGAACACCTTGTACGTAAATCGGAATATAAACTGTGCAAATAATAAACGTTGCACCATAGAAGAAGGCAACGCCTTGACTCGCTGCAAATAATCGTTTTCGGAATAAATGGAAAGAAATAATCGGTTCTTCCACTTTTCGTTCAATAAAGAAAAAGATAATAAGCATAACAGTAAATGTAGCAAATAAGCTAATAATTACACTTGAATCCCAATCGTACTTTTTACCACCAAGTTCCAAAGCAAACATGAGAGAAACGATCCCGATAATTAAAGTAATGGCACCTGCCCAATCAATTTTTTGTTTACTATATTGTAAAGATTCTTTATAGTACTTTGTAATGAAAAACAGCGAGATAATTCCGAGTGGGATATTAATATAAAATACCCAGTGCCAACTAATATAGTCGGTAATATACGCACCTAGAAGTGGGCCAAATACGCTTGACGTTCCAAAAACAGCTCCAAATAGTCCTGTCATTTTACCGCGTTTTTCTGCTGGGAAAATGTCATACATAATTGTAAAAGCGATTGGCATTAGAGCGCCTCCGCCAATACCTTGAATTGCGCGATATATACTTAATTGTTCAATGCTGTTGGCAGTGCCGCAAAGCATTGAACCAGCTAAAAATAGAAGCAATCCTCCTATGTAAAAGCGTTTACGTCCATACATATCTGATAGCTTTCCGAAGATAGGCATCCCAGCCATAGTAGCTACCATATAGGCAGAAGTAACCCATACAAACTTATCAAATCCGCCTAAATCACCTACAATGGTAGCCATTGCAGTAGCAACAATTGTATTATCCATTGATGCTAATAGTATTCCAAGTAACAATCCAGTTACAACAAACTTTGTATTGCTCGCTTGCTTTTGAGTTAATTGTTCCTCCAAGTATAATCCTCCTTTATATACCAATAAGAAAGTGAAACTTTCATTAGTATTTTCTCATCCCTTCTGTTGGTTAGAACGGGATAAATTATATTATAGTTAAATTTGACTAAATCACAAATGATTTCATTCAGTAAAATTATTTTGCCGTCTGTATGAATCATTTAGTTGAAAATTACATATTTTCATCAATAGGAGAGTTTTTATTTTCAGTTGGTAGAGAATAAAGAAATACAAGAAAAAGCTGTACATGATGTGCAGCTTTTTTAGAATGATTTTTTCTTTTGTTTATTGAATATTATATAAGGTAAAAAGGACAAAAAGGATAAATTTTTGTTGAGAGCGATTTATGAAAGATGTGAGACTGTTATACATTCAATATGAGAATGGGGTGAATTTGTATGGTGAGATATTGCGAGGAGTTAGAAAACCGAAACAAGTTTACGTTGAGTATACAACCTGCTTTATGGTCAGGGAGTATTGACAAAGATTTAGCTTATAAGCAATACATTCCTCGTATAGAAGTAGCGCTTACAGTGTGCAATGTGAAACAGCAATCTTCGTTTTCCCGCAGTATTTATTATGAAATCCAAGATATAATTGCACTTCAAATTGAAGTGGATAATCAAGGAGAAGAGTCTGTTTCTCACATATGTGTTAGTCATATGATTAGAGATCAGTTATCGTATGTCCCCAATACTTTAACATCCGACAATGGGGAAAATGAATTTCTATTTCAACTTGTTCGTTGGCGCATTGATAACTTATTACCGAAAGAAAAGGCATGTTTAGTATGGCACGTAAAAGTTGAGCAAAACAGTACATTACCTTCTTTGCCTCTTCGGGCTACGTACACATTTCAACATAATCACCAAGTGTATGGACCATTGCAAACAAAGGAAGTTCTGCTGATAAAAAGGAATAATGAAACCGACTGAAAATAAATTTATGTATAAATACAAATTGAAAAAACGAGAAACCTTTGGAAACTGGGAATTAGATACGATTGTTTCAAGTCATGAGAAAAGAAAAGGGAGATTCGCAACATTTGTAGGACGTAAAACACGATATGATTAAGCCGATGTAATCATGATTGAACAGTGGAATCTATGGGGCATATCCTTCTTTATTATTCAGAAACATTTTTTGCAGTTTTGTTACAAGGAATTGTATATTTTGTAACAACCCCCTTTAAAAATGTAGTTAATCATCATATAATAAACGATAGGCGTATCAGTACATTTTGCACAATGATTTCTCATTAAAAGTGTAGAGTTGGAAAAACCTCTACACTTTTCCTTTTGAAGATAATTGGGTCATACTCGGAATTTATTATTACGTCGATTCTTTTATGCTGTGTAAAATGAAAAAAGTACAGATGTATAGAAAAATAGAAAGGAAATGATAGAATGGTAGACGTTACGAACCGTCGCTCTACAATAATTAAGCAATTGGGTATTGCTATTATCGTAATATGTATTGTAGCAGCAGGATTTTTTATGTTTCAATCCATCACTTCTCCTGCAAAAGCAGTTGCGAATCAAGAAAATACTATTCAGTTCGCCAGTGAACAACCAAAAGTAGAACTGAGAAAAGAAGTGCCAGACAAATATAACGGACAAATGCGTAAAATAGTATACTTAACATTTGATGACGGTCCAAGCGAATTTCAAAAGGAAATTTTAGATATTTTAAAGAAGAATAAGATAAAGGGTACATTCTTTATGATTGGTGGAAATATTCCGGCTCATAAGGATAGTGTTAAGCGTCTAGTAAAAGAGGGACATTATCCAGGTGTTCATAGCATGACGCATAATTATAACAAACTGTATAAAGAAGGTAAATTTGTTGAGGAAATGAAACGTGCTCAGGATATTATGAAAGAGGTAACAGGTATTCATCCGAACCTTGTTCGTTGTCCATATGGAAGTATGCCGGGTCTTACTCAAGAATTGCGAGATCAAATGACATCTGTTGATATGAAAGAATGGGATTGGACTGTTGATTCTTTAGATTGGAAATTACCAGGAAATCCTAATGGGGTCATTCAAAATGTTGTTTCTCATGTTAATAAAGAACGAGAAGTTGTTTTAATGCATGAAAAGAAGCAAACAGTGGAAGCTTTGCAAACAATCATTGATGATCTTCGTAAAAAAGGGTATGACTTTGAAGTATATGATGAAGCAAATCATTTCTCATTAAATTTTTGGCATGATAATCGCATATAAAATAGGAGGAATTGAAGTTGAAATATAAAAAAGTAGCAATAGTAGCAGCTATATCAATGAGTTTACTTGCAGGTTGCTTCGGACCTAAACCGGAAGAAGAGTTGTACGTGGCATTTGAGAATGCAGCAAAAAAAGAAAAAACAATCTTTGAAGATGCGAAAACATTAGAAACATTAGAAAAGCAAGGGCAAGAATTGTATAGCCAGATTGTAAAAGACGGAAAAGATAACAATCAAGTGGTAAAAGAGAAGTTAGATCAAGCTGTAAAAAGCGTTGCTGATCGTGAAAAAGTGTTAGATAAAGAAAAAGAAACGTTAGATAAAGCGCAAACAGAAACAAAAGATGTTGATAAATATGTAAAAGAACTTGAGGATAAAAAGTTACAAGAACAAGCAAAGAAAGTACAAGCTGCATATAAAGGCCGTTATGATACTTTCAAAAAGATGTATGATAGCTATAAAAAGTCATTAAAACTAGAAAAAGAATTATATACGATGTTGCAATCGAAAGATGAAAAATTAAAAGCGATTAGCGAAAAAGTAAAAGGTGTAAATCAATCTTATCAAGAGATTGATGCTCCAAAAAATAAATTTAATGAATATACGAAGCAGTATAATGAAGAAAAACTATCTTTCTACAAGCAAGCAAACATTAAAATAAAAGAAGATAAAAAATAAAAAAGTTTTGGCCGTTTCGGCCAAAACTTTTTTATTTTTGTGTATAAGTACGACGATACCAAGGAGTTGGTTCGCTTAACTTTTTTTCTTGTTGAAATGCCTCTTTCCCAATATACTGCTGAAGCATTTTTTTAGCAGAGGTTAAGGGTAGATGTGTTTTTGGGTTTCGATAGGCACAATCAAGATTGCCGAGATGTGGAAGGTTACGAAAATCGTCTTTCGTTGGAGGGATATGGAAGTAATAATTACCTGCCCGGACAAGAACGTCAGATTGTTGCTGGCTAAAGCGTGGGTTTTTGGAAAAATGTAAACCTTCTTTCGTAGCTTGTTTTTCTGTAATTAATCGTTCTAAAGCTGTCTTTTTTAGCCAATATAAATATTTCGGATTTGTAGCAGATTTTGCATGTCGGTTGACAGTGAAAATTGCTTCTGCAAGTTGATGAACTGAAAATTGATTATAAGAATTAGACTGAGATTGGGAAGATTTCACCTTAGCACTCCTTTCTTGTCTACATTATCATAATTCAATAAAAGTTAGCAATTTTTCTATGTAAAAAGCTAAAATAAGTATTTTCAATATTGAAGCAATGTTGTGACAAAAAACAACTATTTTGTATAATATATAAATACAAATTGAAAAGACAACATAAAAACCCCTCTTTCTTTTTCGATAGGCAAGAGCATCTAACTATGCATAGTAGTATGCATTTATATAGTTATATCTTTCTTAAAAGTAAGTCAATACTATTATTATTGAGAGATAAAACTGAGATGGGGCTTTTATCCCGTTATTCGCGGGCGTCCTGCGATTCTGGACGAGCCGCTTCCGCTTTTCTTAAGAAGTTAGACGGGAGATATACTGCCCATCAAAGCCCGATTGGTGAGAGCTGATTCAAGTTTCACTTTATTAATTCATTTAGATGCTTTTATGCAATGGTGGATGAGTTTTGAAATGTTAAAAACGAGATAATGAAACGAAGAAAAGGATGACGAGAGCGTTGAAAAAACAATATGGAATTATTGATATCGGATCGAACACAATGAGATTAGTTATTTATGAAAAACAAGGTGGTGGCTTTTACAAAGAAATTGAAAATACAAAGGTAGTTGCGCGCCTACGGAATTATTTAATAGATGGTTCTTTAAGTGAAGAAGGGATTCGTAAATTGTTATACACTTTGTTACAATTTCAAGAAAGCACGCGGTTTCATCAGTTACATAAAGTGTTGTGCGTTGCAACAGCAACAATTCGACAGGCTAAAAACCAAATGGAGATTAAATCTCTTGTTGAAGAGAGCACTGATTTTAAGCTTCGAATATTATCGGAATATGAAGAAGCACAGTATGGATATATAGCTGTTACGAATTCTACATCTTTCACAGAAGGAATTACTGTTGACATTGGAGGAGGAAGTACAGAAGTTACGTATTTTCAAAATCGAGAAATTGTAAACTATCATAGTTTTCCGTTCGGCGCGCTCTCGTTAAAACAACAATTTTTTCGTAATGAAACGCCAACTTCAGAAGAACTAGAAGAGTTAAGAAGGTATTTATGGTATCAGTTCCAATTTATTCCATGGCTTAAAGATAAGAAATTACCGCTAATTGCTATTGGAGGTAGTGCACGTAATATGGTGAATATTCACCAAAACCTCATTTCTTATCCAATTTCTGGATTGCATTTATATAAGATGAAGACAACGGATATTGAATATGTACACGAACATTTATTAAGGCTTTCTTTTGCAGAATTGCAAAAGTTAGAGGGGCTTGCTAAAGACCGAGCAGATACTATTATTCCGGCAGTAGAAGTATTTAAGATGTTAACAACTATTATAGAAGCCTCGTCCTTTGTATTAAGTAGAAAAGGACTACGCGAAGGTGTTTTTTATGAAGAATTAGTTAGTTCACTTGGCATTACTTATTATCCAAATGTAGTGGAAGAAAGCTTACACTTACTTTCTCATGAATACGAGATGGATATGAGCTTTGTAATACAGCTTATAAAAAATGCGACGATGATTTGTAAAGAATTAGAAAAAAATGAGGTTGTTTCTTTCGAGAATGAGGATTGGACTGCGTTGCATAGAGCGGCAAAAGTATTTAATATTGGAAGATATATTGATGAAGAGTCAAGCAGACAGCATACATTTTATTTATTAGCAAATAAAACGATAGATGGCATGATGCATAAAGAACGGATTAAATTAGCATTAATTGCTTCTTATAAATCGAAATTGCTCTTTAAACAATGCATCGAACCATTTGCCGGTTGGTTTGAAAAAGACGAACAAAGACAAATACGATTATTAGGATCGGTTTTGCAATTTTCAGCAGCATTAAATGTGTCTAATCGTAATCTTATTGAATCTGTTCGTATTGTAAAAAGAGAAGGTGGGCTTGATTTTTATATTTACTGTAAGCAATCAGCGTTATCTGAAGAAGTACAAGCAGAAAAGCAGAAAAAGCAGATAGAGAAAATCTTAAAGGTGAACATTGATCTTTATTTTAAAGAGGAATGTTAAGTTGTACGAACTTCTTTACAAAAAATTTACATTTATTCCAGTAAAAATTTGTTAAAATAAATATAACTAAATTATATTGAGAAAGCTTTAGGGGGAAGTGTAAAGGGGATATGGAAGTGATGAAAAATAGTCTTATAAACTTGAATGATACAGCCTATTATAACAATCGTGAATTAAGCTGGCTTGCCTTTAATGAACGAGTATTACAAGAAGCACAAGATGACAGTAATCCATTACTAGAGAGATTAAAGTTTATTAGTATCTTCAGCTCAAATTTAGATGAATTTTTCATGGTGCGTGTTGCAGGATTAAAAGATCAGGTGAAAGCTGGATTTAATCAACCGGAAAATAAAGCGGGACTAACGCCAAAAAAACAATTAGAAAAAATTTCGTATAAGGCACATGAATTAATGCAAGTGCAGTATGATACTTATCAAAATGTTCTTCTTCCTGCACTGCAGGAAGAAGGAATCGAACAATTGTCGTTTCATGATTTAACGAAAGAACAACGAGAATTTATTGAAGAATATTTTGATGAGCAAATTTTCCCTGTGTTAACACCTGTAGCAATTGATGCGTATCGACCGTTTCCTATGTTATTAAATAAAAGCCTAAATTTAGCTGCTATATTATATGACGAAAGACAAACAGTAGAAGAAAACCGGACAAAGCTTGGCATTGTTCAAGTACCATCATTATTAGAACGTTTTATTTTTTTACCAAATGAAGATAAGAAGCAAAAATTTATTTTTTTAGAAGACGTGATTAGTAACTTTACTCATAAATTATTTACTGGATACACAGTATCCTCTGTTACGCGTTTTCGAATTACACGTAATGCAGATTTAACAATTCATGAGGAAGGCGCACGCGATTTATTGAAAGTCATTGAGAAAGAATTAAAAAAACGAAAATGGGGAGCGGCGGTTCGTTTAGAAGTTGGAATGGATAATTTAGATGAACGAGTATTGTCTCTATTATACGAAGTGTTAGAAGTGAAAGATGAGGATGTATATATGATTGGGGGCCCGCTTGATTTAACATGTTTATTTGTGCTCTATAAAAAGTTAGCATCTACATATGAACATCTCAGCTATCCTGCATTTATTCCGCAGCCACCTCAAGATTTAGATGATGCAGAAGATATATTTGAAAAAGTGTTAGAACAAGATATTCTATTGCATCATCCGTTTGAGTCATTTCATCCTGTCATTGACTTTGTAGCAGAGGCAGCTGAAGATCCAGATGTATTAGCAATTAAACAAACACTATATCGTGTAAGTGGGGATTCCCCTGTTATTCAAGCATTAAAAACAGCTGCAGAAAATGGGAAGCAAGTGACAGTACTTGTGGAATTAAAGGCACGTTTTGATGAAGAAAATAATGTCCAATGGGCAAAAGAATTAGAAAAAGCAGGTTGTCATGTGATTTATGGTGTTAGCCATTTAAAGACACATAGTAAAATTACGCTTGTTGTAAGGCGGAAGCACGGGAAAATTGAGCGATTTGTTCATTTAGGAACAGGGAACTATAATGATGCAACAGCGAAACTATATACTGACTTTGGATATATTACATCACGCAAAGATTTCGGAATTGATGCAACAAACTTTTTTAACTATTTAAGTGGATATACGATGAAACCACACTTTCATCAATTATCCGTTGCCCCGTTTGATATTCGTCAGCAATTTAGTGAACTCATTGATGAAGAGATCCGCTATCATAAACAATACGGAAATGGCTATATTATAGCGAAAATGAATTCGTTAACAGATAAGCCGCTCATTCAAAAATTATACGAAGCATCGCAAGCTGGTGTAAAAGTGGATCTCATTGTGAGAGGGATTTGCTGTTTACGTCCTCAAATCTTAGGTGTAAGTGATAATATTCGTGTTATTAGTTTAGTAGGGCGTTATTTAGAGCATAGTCGTATTTATTATTTTCACCATAATGGCGAGGAAAAAATATTTTTATCTTCAGCCGATTGGATGACGCGTAATATGGAAAAACGTGTAGAAATTTCATTTCCTATTTTAGGACTTGATATGAAAACACGAATTAAAGATGTTTTACAACTTATTTTAGATGATAATGTAAAATCTCGTGAACAAAATGAACGCGGTGAATATCATTATGTGGTAAGGGACCTTATCGAAAATATTGAAAGTCAAGTGCAACTCTTTCAAATGGCATATGTACACACCGAAGAGGAATAAAGTAAAATGAGAATTCTCTATAAATATAAAAGAAAACGATATAAAAACGCCTTTTCCTTTTAGGGGGAGGCCATGCATAGAAGCGGTCAGGACCTTTTCCTACCACATGCGAGGCTTAAAACAAAGGAAGAAAGCAAGTAGCGGTCATGTTGGGTTCTGCATAGCCGCAGGAGCTAGACAAAGATGCCGAAAAATGAAAATGGATATATTTGTACGTAATGGAATAAGAGATACATAGAGAAAAAGGCCTCGATTTGAGGCCTTTTTTACATAGTAGTTTCTACTTACATTAATAATAGAATGGTGTTGGACAAGGAGGGCCGTAGCAAGGGTAAAATGGAGGTGGATAGTATGGTCTAGGCCCAAATGCCAGTGCCCCGCCGAGTAACCCGCCTGCAAGACCGGCTAAAAAAGGAAATCCAAAAAACGGTATGAATCGTGAATTTCCGATTGGACCAACTGGAACTGAACGGAATGGAAATGGCTGATATTGTGGATACATGTTAAAACCTCCTTCAATGAACTCATTGTTATCATATGGGGAAAAAGCGTGAAAGAGCGAGTACAAGAGAGAATGATGCAGAAAATAGGCGAAAAACATTCTTATATTATGTCGATTGTAAAGTGAAGAGTGTAATTTCCGGCTTTGCTAAAAATCGAAATGGTATACGTGTTGTTCCAATGCCTCGATTTACATACAATAACAATTCATACTTTTTCTTAATATGATAAAAACCTTCAATATAGTGCTTTGCCAGTGTAGGAGTAATAATGGCACCAAAGAAAGGGAGTTGCACTTGTCCACCGTGACTGTGTCCAGAAAGTTGTAAATTAATAGGGAAATTTGCAATATGCGATGCAACATCTGGTTCATGTACGAGAACAATCGTATAAAGATGATCTTGCGCTTGTTTTAAGATACCATGTATATCAGGGTTTCCGAGCATAATATCGTCAATACCGAAAATAGAAATTTCACTTCCATCTAGTAGACGAATGCGTTTTTCAGCATTTTGTAATACTTCAAATCCGGATTGCTTCATGATGTGACTATAGTATTCTGTTCCGTAACCACCATGATCGTGATTACCGAAAATAGCAAATTTACCGAGCGGGGCATGAATCGTTTGTAGAATTGACGATACAAATGGAGTACCTTCATATGTTTGATAATCATCGATTAAGTCCCCAGTAAAGAATACGATGTCGGGTTTTTTTTCATTTATTTTTGCAACTACTTTAGAAAGCTGCTGCAGTGAGTAATAATACCCTAAATGTAAATCGCTAAATTGAACAATTTTAATGCCGTTAAATCCATGTGGGATAAGTGGAGAGTGAAGTGTGTGATTCGTAAAAGAGAGAAGGGATGGTTCTATAAACTTTGCATAATAGTAACCTGTACCAGTCGTTATACACGTATATAATAGTGTACGAATGCCTTTTTTTATAAAGTTTCTTCTTGTTATTTGATTCATATTCATATGAGCGAGATGATAGAAAATGATAATAGTAGAAAGATATGATCGTTAGAATAAGTCGCTGCGTATCTTCTCTCCTTTCGTAAATTAATAGTGTATTTTATTAAAAGATATCAGAAAAATTTAAATTTATAAAGAATTCTGTTGTATAAAGTGATAAAATGAATATGTATTCATTTTAGGGAGGGGAAATTATGAAAGAAAAAGTAGTTGTAATTACAGGTGGTTCAAGTGGAATGGGAAAAGGAATGGCAACTCGTTTTGCAAAAGAAGGAGCGCGAGTTGTAATTACAGGACGTACACTAGAAAAGTTAGAAGAGGCTAAGAAAGAAATTGAACAATTTGAAGGACAAGTATTACCTGTACAAATGGATGTACGTAATATTGAGGATATAAAAGGAATGATTGAAAAAATCGATAAAGAATTTGGACGCATCGATGTACTTGTAAATAATGCTGCGGGAAATTTTCTTTGTCATGCTGAAGACTTATCGCCAAATGGTTGGAATTCGGTTATTAACATCGTGTTAAATGGGACATTTTATTGCAGTCAATCTATCGGTAAATACTGGATTGAAAAAGGGATAAAAGGAACAATTATTAATATGGTTGCAACTTATGCATGGGATGCAGGTCCAGGTGTTATTCATTCTGCAGCAGCAAAAGCGGGTGTATTAGCGATGACGAGAACGCTTGCTGTTGAGTGGGGACGTAAATATGGAATTCGTGTAAATGCAATTGCTCCAGGGCCAATTGAACGTACAGGGGGAGCTGATAAGTTATGGATATCTGAAGAAGCAGCGAAGCGTACATTACATAGCGTACCACTTGGCAGACTTGGTACACCTGAAGAAATTGCTGGCCTTGCTTTTTATTTATGCTCTGAAGAAGCAGCGTACATAAATGGAGCTTGTATTACAATGGATGGTGGTCAACATTTGCATCAATATCCGTTTTAAGTGAGGGGTTAATTGTGACAGAATTGTGACATATGGAAAGAGGGGCTTTACAAGAAAACTGTTTATAAGGTATATTTAATATCTCTTTTTTCTTCATAGTAGAATTGCTAATTCCCCTTAGCATTTTACCCCTCTAATCCCTTCAGGAAACTGAAGGGATTTTTTTTATTATTTTTTCTACATAACATGTTATAATCTTGAAAAGTAAAGGGGGGAGCGCTATGGTAGATGCATTAGATGTGATGAGTAATTTGGATAAAGTCCTTCCTTATTATCAAGCTATTTTTAGTGCGGATGAACATACTGTAATTGGATATGAAGTAGTAGGACGTATTCAAACAGAAGAAGGGATTCACAGTCTTGCTACATTTTTTCATGATGATTCGATTCCACATGAATTTCAACTTGAGGTAGATAATGTCATTTTAGGAAAAGCATTGGATCGGTATTTGGAAACAGATCAATCATTTTTATTATTTGTGCATCGTAATGCCCATGTATTAATGAGCGATGAAAGTGAAAGTTTATTGGAGTTATTATTAACGTATGAGAAAAAAGGACTATGTTTAAATCGTATTGTATTAGAAACAACAGAACATGATTTTAAAGAAGATATTGAACAGTTTAACCATTTGCTTATGTATTACCGTACATATGGTATTCAAGTTGCGATTAATAAAGTAGGAACAGGCACAAGTAATCTCGAACGAATTAGTATATTAACTCCCGATATTCTAAAAGTAGATTTAACAAACTTACGTCAAACGGCGTTGTTACAATCGTACCAGGATATTTTGTATTCGTTATCACTCTTGGCGAGACGCATTGGAGCAACATTATTGTATGAAGATATTGATGCATTCTATCAGTTGCAATATGCGTGGAAAAATGGAGGGAGATATTACCAAGGGGATTATTTGAAAGAATCTTTGCCTAATTTTATTGATAAAGACATTTTGAAAGAGCGCCTTGGCAATGAGTGTCATCAATTTATTCAGCGTGAAAAACGAAAATTACAAAAGGTTTATGAATTGACAGAAACGCTTCGAGAATATGTTGGGAATGTATTAGCAAAACAGAGAAAAATAGAAGATTTTAATAAATGGCTAATGAATTTTAGTCAACAAGTAACACATTGTAGCTTTCGTATTTTTATTTGTAATGAAGACGGATTTCAAAAATCAGGCAATGTAATGAAGAAAGACGGGGAATGGGTGTTAATGCCAGAGTATTATATGAAAAATTGGAGCTGGCGTCCGTACTTTTTAGAAAACATTATGAAGCTACGCGTTGAGCAAAAGGGAAGATTGTCTGATTTATATGGAGATCTTGAAACTAGTGAATTGGTTCGGACTTTTTCATTTCCTATTGATGATGAGCATTATTTATTTATTGATTTATCTTATGAATTTTTATATGAAGAAGATGTTTTATTGTAATGCACGAAATATTTCGTGCATTTTTTTGTTTGTTTTTATCATAAATTGGTAATAGTGACAACTATGATAAGAATGATGTCTATCGTTGTAAACATTTTACGAACGATAGTTACTTTTTTTATGCATAATCATTGCTACAATGAATAGTAGAAGGATAAGCTCTTTTTACAGGGAGGGTGCGAAAATGAGGAAATACGGGATTTGGATTGTGCTATTTCTTTTCGTTGCATTTGTAATTGGACAAGGTGTGACAACGGTTCTTGGAAAAGAAGAAACAAAAATTGATCAAAATGAAATATTTGTAACGATTCAAAAGGGATATGAAGCGCAGTTTGCTATTCGTGGTAAGCGACTATCAATGGATAAAATGTATGATACATTATCTCCTTATTTCACGGATAACTTCCTTCAAGTTTTTACGGATGAAAATAATCAGGATGTGAAACGGAGTGCTCAATATTTATTACCGGCTAAAGAAGCACCATTTACTTTTTCGTCAAATACAAAAATTGTATACAATGAGGAGCATAATTTGTTATATGTGTATGAACGTAATATAAAAACGGATGAGTATCAAATTATAACACTGCAAAAAAATGGTGATAAATGGAAATTGGCGGGTTATCATGAAAATAAGCAGCTATTATCTGAAATTAAAAAATACGAAAAAGAGTAAAGAGAAACTCTTGTCATTGAGGGACCATCCTAAAATGACAAGAGTTTCATCGTATCGTCTCCATTTTTGTGTCTTTAAAGTGTTGAGGATAAATTTCACCATTTGTGGATAGGAAAAAGTGACGTACATACTGTCACTTTTTTTATTGTTCTAATCCTAAAAGTTGTTGTAATTCTTCAATTTGAAATCCTGCTACAACTTTTCCGTCTACAACAACAGTTGGCGTTGAATAGGAATCATAATCATAAAGAAGACGATTGCGAGCAGCAGTATCTTTTTTGACATCATATTCTGTAAAAGCAACATGATTATGTTTTAAAAATTCTTTAATAATTTGGCATGGTGGGCAATTAGGTTGTGTGTATATATCTACTTTCTTCATGTACTTCCTCCTCTTCAGCTCATTTTTATTATATTCTCGTATAAAAAAAACTTCAATAAAGCAAAATTTGTATTAACATGGCGACTTTTTTATTGAATATGAATTAAATAACCCTTATTTATCTCTATTCATAATATTGATGATATGTGGATTTATCTTGATTTTTCGACATAAGGATTGCTGCTAAGTAGAAAAAGGGTGCCCTTACTTGCTATGTCTCTTTGTTTTTGCATCGCATGTGGCCTGATTGCTTCTATACATGGCTAGATAAAAAGAATGTTTTTTGTCGTTTTTTAATGTGAATATATATAATTTTTTTTGTTAAATGTGTAAAAAAAGTAGTAGAAGTGTGTATTTCGGCTTTTTGTATGTTTTTTCGACAAATTTTAGTTGAGTTTCTTGCTCATAAGCATTATCCTAGGGTGTGGGACATTTTTTCAGTTATGACGGATAGAATGAGTATTGCTGTAAAACCTATTCGTAGGAACATTAGAGAAAGGGGAGATTTCATGTCTCTGCTCCAAGGAATTTTAACTCGTCTTGTTAGCCTAAAAGAACAAGCTGAAAGCGGCGAAGTAGCACAACGCTATTTTGAAGTGAACGGTGAACGCAAGTGTAGCGTAAAATATTTTGATAAAAGCGATATGTACGAGCTAGAAGTGTATCAACAAGGAGAAAAACCACAAGTATATCAATTCGATAATATTGATATGGTTGCAATCGAAATTTACGATATTCTTTCTTGATACATAAAAAGAAGGTGCCTCAAAAAAATGAAGGCACCTTCTTTTTTTTGTGATGAATAAGATTCACTCTCTGACCCTAAACTGATAACGCATTCTATAGAGTGTAGTATTCATTAATTGCACTCTTATGGACAGGTAACCTTAAGATAGAGTCCTGCTCATAAACAGTGACATAAAGAGGTGAGAAAAGTGGAAAAAATGCCTATTGTTGTATGTCCAAAATGTCATAAACAGTCAGAGATTACACATGTGTTAACAGCGCAGTCTAATCAAAATGTTATTTTCAAATGTCCGTTTTGTACATATTTAATACGGAATATCGAAACGAGCAAAGGATAAGTAAGTCATATTTTATTACTTTGTCCCATACAATGATAATACGAAAGTCTGTCTATGAGAAGGGACGTGACTGTATGGGCGGAGAATATCAATTTTACAACTTATCAGAGCGACACATGAGTTTCGAAACTGTATTTTTAAGAATTTGTCATTTTATTCAAAGTGCACCGCGCAACATGTATCGATTATCAATTGGAACAGATTCACAAGTACATCATAATAATACACGTTTTATTACAGCTATTCATTTGCATCGCGTTGGAAAAGGAGCTTGGGGGTGTTTATACCACCAAATGATAAAGCGAAAGCCCCCAAGTTTACGGGAAAAAATTTATTTGGAAACACAATTTAGTCAAGAGATTGCTTATTTATTTACCCCTGATCGCATACAACAACTTTGGGATATTCTTTATCCATACCGTGAAGAAGGTGCTGAATTTGTTATGGAGATTCATTTGGATATTGGAAAATATGGTTTAACGAGAGAGTTTATTGCGGATATGACAAATAAAATTACAGCAATGGGATTAACACCTAAAATTAAGCCTGATGCATATGCGGCGTTTAGCTATGCAAATCGGTACACGAAATGATTTTCCGTGCTGAATTTTCAGTCTATTAAATAAAAGGAATATTATATATAATAAATAATTAGGACGGTTGAATAAGGGGAGGAGAAAATGAGTAGAGAAATTGATTTAACGAAAGAGGAACAAAACTTATTGTTAGATGTGTTGTTCCGGCAAAATTATGCGAGTGAAATACTTTCCGTTGAACTTTCTGATATCGAAAACGGGCGAAAGAAAACAGACGTATCTCATTATAAACAAGTTACAAACTTATTTGCTCGTCTGAAGAATGAAGGATATTAAGGCTGCCAGAAAGGTGGTCTTTTCTTTTGTTTCTATGGTAAAATGAACTGTGATCAAAATAAGAAAATAAGGACAGATAATAATATGTAAACGCTGTCATAAACTAAAAATAGAAATGAGAAAGTAAAACATTACTTGAACGAATTGTTTTTTACGATTGGTTTACAATTGCTACTTGTTAGAATGAGTTAAAGTGGGGGATATCAATATGATTAGCATTCCAAAAGAAGAGTTTCAGCAAGTTATTGTAAAGGATTTAATGATTTCATCGGAAAAAGTAGCACATGTTCAAATTGGAAATAGTCTAGAGCACGCTTTACTTGTTTTAGTGAAATCTGGTTATTCAGCAATTCCAGTATTAGATCCGATGTACAAATTACATGGATTAGTAAGTACAGCGATGATTTTGGACGGTATATTAGGCCTAGAGCGAATTGAATTTGAAAAATTAGAGGATATGAAAGTAGAAAGTGTGATGAAAGGAGATATTCCACGCCTTAAGTTACAGGATTCATTTTCAAAGGCACTAGAGATGACAATTGATCATCCATTTGTATGTGTTGAAAATGAGGAAGGGTGTTTTGAAGGGATTTTGACGCGTCGTGCGATTTTAAAATTACTAAATAAAACAGTGAGACGATTTAATCGATAATGTTGGAAAAGGCGACTTCAACTGAAAGAAGAAGTCGCTTTTATCGTTTAGTTGTAACGAAAGAAGGGGAAAATATTGCAAATTGATGATTTTCATATGATGGTTATCTTAGCGCAAGAGTTAAATATGCGAAAGGCCTCGGAGCGCTTATTTGTATCACAACCAGCGCTTAGTCAAAGGCTTCAATCGATGGAAAAACAATGGGGGATGAAATTTTTTATTCGCTCTCAAAAAGGATTAACGATTACACCAGAAGGCGAAAAAGTAGCGAATTATGCTAAAGATATGTTGGAAAGAGAGGAAGCGATTAAGAGTGAACTAGCAACTTTCCAAACGGAAACATATGGAACTTTAAAGGTTGCTGTTGCTTCTGTCATTGGGCAATATTGGTTGCCACCAGTTTTAAAGATGTTTGTACAAAAGTATCCATTCGTCAAAATTTCTCTCTTTACAGGCTGGAGTAGTGAAGTGCAAAATCACTTTTACGAAGGTGATGTTCATGTAGCGATTTTACGAGGGACACAAGAATATAAAGGTTATAAGCAACAGTTATTTGAAGATGAGTTGTATTTAGTCGATACAGAAATTAAGGATATTTCCATGTTAAAAGATACCAATAGGCCGTTCATTCAATTTAAAAGTGATTCAACATATTATGGACAAATTCAAAATTGGTGGTATGGTTTATTTTCTAATCCCCCTAAACGTACGATTGTTGTCGATCAAATTGAAACGTGTAAACAACTTGTTTTAAATGGTATTGGTTATGCTCTTTTACCGTCTACTGTTTTAAGGGAAGTAAGAGAAAAGACATATAAAACCCCAGTACAGCTGACGAGAGAAACGTGGTTATTAACAAGTGAATCGGCTAGACAATTGAAACAAGTACAGGCGTTTTTAGATATTATTGAAGAAATTCAAGCAGGAAAATAAGATTATTTTCTTGCGAGGAGTCTTTTCGTTTGGTAGAGTAACAGTATAAATGGATTTAGGAGGCAACAAGCATGAAAATGATGGATGCAAACGAGATTATCTCGTTTATTCAAAAAAGTGAGAAGAAAACTCCTGTAAAGGTATACATAAAAGGGGATTTAAAAGAAATTACATTCCCTGAAACAGTACAAGCGTTTGTAAATAAAAAATCAGGCGTATTATTCGGGGAATGGTCTGAAATTAAGACAATCCTTGAAGAAAATAAAAAACATGTTGCAGATTACGTTGTAGAAAATGATCGCCGTAACTCTGCAATCCCAATGCTTGACTTAAAAGGCATTAAAGCACGTATTGAACCAGGTGCTATTATTCGTGATCAGGTTGAAATTGGTGATAATGCAGTTATTATGATGAACGCAACAATTAACATTGGTGCTGTAATTGGTGAAGGTTCAATGATTGACATGAACGCAGTGCTTGGTGGACGTGCAACAGTAGGTAAGAACTGTCACGTTGGAGCAGGAGCTGTCCTTGCAGGCGTTATCGAGCCGCCATCTGCAAAACCAGTTATCGTTGAAGATGATGTTGTAATTGGTGCAAACGTAGTAGTTCTAGAAGGTGTTACAGTAGGTAAAGGTGCAGTTGTTGCAGCGGGTGCAGTTGTAACAGAAGACGTACCACCATACACAGTTGTTGCAGGAACACCAGCACGCGTTATTAAGGAAATTGACGAAAAAACTAAAGCGAAAACAGAAATTAAACAAGAGCTTCGTCAATTAAATCCAGAAGAATAAAAAAGAAAGCGTAAGGGCTTGTAGGCTCTTACGCTTTTTATCAATGGTGGTGAAATGATGATAAATAAATTTATTCAAATGCGCAGAGATTTACATCAAATTCCAGAGATTGGTTTTCAAGAATGGAAAACACAGCAATATATTTTAAATTATATAAATACCCTTCCAAGTGAGTATATGGAAGTAAAGACTTGGAAAACTGGTGTCATTGTAAAAATACATGGTCGTAATCCAGAAAAAACAATTGGTTATCGCGCTGATATTGACGGACTTCCAATTACAGAAGAGACAGGATATGAATTTTCCTCACTACATGAAGGGATGATGCATGCATGCGGACATGATATCCATACGACAATTGGCCTTGGGTTATTAACAGCTTTTGTTACAGAGCGAATTGACGATGACCTCGTGTTTATTTTTCAACCAGCTGAGGAAGGACCGGGTGGTGCTCTTCCGTTATTACAAAGTGAGGAATTACAAGTATGGAAACCAGATATGATTTTGGGACTCCATATTGCACCAGAATATCCAGTAGGGTCAATTGCGACAAAAGAGGGATTGCTTTTTGCGAATACATCCGAGCTCTACATTGATTTGAAAGGGAAAGGTGGACATGCAGCATATCCGCATACAGCGAACGATATGATTGTTGCCGCAAGCCATCTTGTTACGCAACTACAATCTGTTATTAGTCGCAATGTGAATCCGCTCGATAGTGCAGTTATTACAATCGGGAAAATTACTGGTGGAACAGTACAAAATATTATTGCGGAAAAGGCTCGTTTAGAAGGAACGATTCGTACATTATCTGTTGAATCTATGAAACGAGTAAAGGGGCGGATTGAAGCAATTGTTGCTGGAATCGAAACGTCTTTTGGGTGTACAGCGCAGATTGATTACGGAGCGATGTATCATCAAGTGTATAATGATGAAACGTTAACGAAGGAATTCATGGCGTTTACGGATCAACATACAGATATGAATGTTATCACTTGCACAGAAGCGATGACAGGAGAGGATTTTGGATATATGCTGCGTGAGATCCCGGGTTTAATGTTTTGGCTTGGTGTTGAATCTGAATACGGTCTACATCATGCAAAATTACAGCCAGATGAATCAGCAATTGAAAAAGCGATAATATTTTTAACAACATACGTAAAATGGAAAGGGAACAGGGCGTAATGCTTGTTCCTTTTTTTGTATAAGAAAATTTGTATAAATAGTGCGATTTTTTTGAAATTCTAGCACAATGCTTTATAATGGTAGATGGGAGAAGGAGTTGATAGTTAGTTTATTTATAATAACTATTAAATGATATTGACTAAAAACTATTTTTCCTATATAATAGAAAAGTATACAAAAATAACTAAAAATTAACGGAGGTTGGTACATATGACAGAACGTATGGTAGCAAAACAAGCTCCACGCTTTGAGATGGATGCTGTTATGCCAAACAAAGAATTTGGTAAAGTAAGCCTTGAAGAGATTATGAAACAAGACAAATGGACAGTGCTTTTCTTCTATCCAATGGATTTCACTTTCGTATGTCCAACAGAAATTATCGCACTTTCTGATCGTTATGATGAGTTCGAAGATTTAGATGCAGAAGTTATTGGTGTATCAACTGATACAATCCATACTCATTTAGCATGGATTAACACTGACCGTACGAAAAATGGTTTAGGCGAGTTAAACTATCCATTAGCTGCTGATACAAATCATGCAGTATCTCGTGATTATGGTGTATTACTTGAAGAAGAAGGAATCGCACTTCGTGGTCTATTCATTATTAGCCCAGAAGGCGAATTAATGTATCAAGTTGTCCATCATAACAACATTGGACGGGAAGTTGACGAAGTACTCCGTGTTCTTCAAGCACTTCAAACTGGCGGACTTTGCCCTGCAAACTGGAAACCAGGTCAAGAAACTTTAAACGTTTAATTTTTGAATAAGTGAACAAGGTCTAGCAAATTGTTGTTAGACCTTTCTCTACATAATATAAGGAGGAAATGTTATGAAATTACGTGAACCAATGCCTTCCTTAGAAGGAGCAACGACTGTGCTAAATGGAGAAGTAGTCAAGGAATCGCTAATTGGCGATAAACCAACATTGATTCATTTTTGGTCTGTTAGCTGTCATTTATGTAAAGAAGCCATGCCGAGTATTAATGAATTCCGTGATAACTATAAAGATAAATTAAATGTAATTGCTGTACATATGCCGCGTTCAGAAGAAGATTTAGATCTTGAAAACGTGAAAGCAGTAGCAGCGGAGCACGGAATTGTACAACCTATTTTGGTAGACAATCAGCATGCGATTACAGACTCTTTTGAAAATCAATATGTACCAGCATATTACGTGTTTGATAAAAACGGTGTATTGCGTCATTTCCAAGCGGGCGGTAGTGGTATGCAAATGTTAACAAAACGAGTAAATCGCGTTCTTGATGAAGCTGAAAAAACAGCTGAATAAAGGAAAACCTCCCTTGAACGGGGAGGTTTTTTAGTTTACATTTTATATGAAAATTGTGTAAAATCAATATGGTACATAGAGAAAAAAAGGTAGGGGATAGTGTGCAAATCGTAAGTACTATATTGTGTTTCTTTTTATATACATATGTAATTGTAGCAGCAATTTATTTTGGTGTTAGTTTTTATACATATTGTTTAGCGAAAAAAGAAAACCATACGAACACATATGAGTGGGTGAGAGAGTATTTATCACCTGTTGCAGAAATTATGAATGCATTTGCTTTATTTTTATTTGTTGGTTTAATCGCTTTTTCAACGAGCTTAGTTGGAAATAAAATGACTTTATTTATCCTTGGGGCCATTATTTTTATGTTGTTAGGAATTCGAATTGGTAATATGGTCTTTTGGAATAAGAAGTTGGTGGAAGGATATACTGGCCTATGTATTCCAGGGCTGTTAGCTGCAATCGTTACTAATATAGAGCATGAGTATTATCAGCTTCATTTTTGGTTAATTATTATTTTAACGATTGTATCGGTCTTATATATAAGTGCGACTTTTTTAACATATTGCGCATATAAACGAAAAGACAGGAATGCGATATTACTCTTTCGAAAGTGGGCTTTATTTTGGAGCGTTCAAACGATGATTGTTATAGGAGCAATTGCTATTGTTATGAACGGGTTTGAGATTGTAGGATGGCAAAAGATGATGGAAACGTGGTGGGTGTTTATTGTTTCATTTGCTGGTTTTTTAGGAGCAACTCATTATTTATTTCATCAGCATCACTATCAGCTTGCGATATTATTTGCTTTTATAAATTTATTATTTGCTTTTTTTGGACAAGAAACATTAATGTTTGTATTTCAAACGTTCAGTTCATTTGGAAATATATTCATTTTTGGTATGTTAATATGCATGCTAGCTTTTTATTTACAGCAATTTTTTTATATTCAAAAACAAAAATAAAAACGGACAGACAATCATTACAGCATTTGTTACGTAAAACTACTAAGTTTAAGTATGTAGTGAATATAGAATGGTAACTGTTGGTGAAACTTCCATCATTAGGAATGAAAAGACAATGATGGAAGTTTCACTTTATAAAATATGCTACAATGATAGTGGATTATGGTGTATAAGGTCCAAAGCCTTCACATCAAGTTTTTGAAGAGTTAAAGAAGATAGGTGGAAGATAAAGAAATTCCACTGATAAAAGTTTCATTTGATATGATTTAATATTACTGGAGGAGTTTGTGTGGGTACGAAGGAAAAAGAATTTGCTGTTATTGGTCTTGGTCGATTTGGTGGGAGTATTTGTAGAGAATTAGCGCAATTAGGAATGGAAGTTATGGCGATTGATATGGATGAAGATCGTGTAAATGAGTTTGCAAATATTGCATCTCATGCTGTAATTGCGGATTCTACAGATGAGATGGTATTAAAAAGTCTTGGAATTCGAAATTTTGAGCATGTAGTGATTGCAATTGGGGATAATATTCAATCAAGTATTTTAACAACCCTTATCTTGAAAGAGCTAGGTGTGAAAAATATTACTGTAAAAGCACAAAATGATTATCATGAAAAAGTTCTTCGGAAAATTGGAGCGGATCAAATTGTTCACCCTGAGCGCGATATGGGGAAAAGAATCGCCAATAATATTGCCTCAAGTAGCGTTTTGGACTATTTAGAGCTTTCAGATGAGCATAGTATTGTTGAGATTATTGCGAACGAAAAGATTGATGGTCATTCATTGATTGAATTAGACATTCGTGCGAAGTTTGGATTAAACATTGTAGCAATTAAGCGTGGGAAGGAAGTTCTTGTTTCACCGCGTGCGACAGAAAATATTCAAAAGGGAGACATTTTAATTGTAATTGGTCACGATAATGATGTAGACCGTTTCGAAATATTTTTAGCGAAATAATAAAAAGGACAATGCCGGCAAAGCGGCATTGTCCTTTTTATTTAAATTTCCATAATGATTGGTAAAATCATTGGTCGACGTTTCGTTTTTTCATATAAGAATGGAGCCAATGTATCTGTAATCTCATTTTTGATTTCAGACCACTGTGTTGTTTTGCGCTCCATTACTTTTTCTAAATGAGTTGTAATTAATGTTTGTGCATCGTTAATTAAATCGCTACTTTCGCGCATATAAACGAATCCACGAGAAATGATATCTGGCCCAGCCGCTACTTGGAAATCCTTCATATCGATGCTAACAACAACGATAACAAGTCCCTCTTCTGAAAGAATGCGACGATCGCGAAGTACAATGTTACCGATATCGCCGATGCCATTTCCATCGATATAGACAGAACCAGACGGAATCTTTCCTGCGATTGCTGCTTCATCTTCACGAAGTGCAAGTACGTCACCATTATCGATTATAAAGCAATTTTCATCGGGGATACCACAATCGTTTGCTAATTTTGCATGCATTCGTTGCATACGGTATTCACCGTGAATTGGCATGAAATATTTTGGTTTAATAAGACGTAACATTAGTTTCTGTTCTTCTTGTCCACCGTGTCCACTTGTATGAATATCAGTCAATGGTCCGTGAATAACTTCAGCACCTGCACGATATAACATGTTAATGGTACGGCTTACACTTACCGTGTTTCCTGGGATTGGAGACGAAGAAAAGACTACAGTATCACCTGGAATAATTTGAATTTGACGGTGTGTACCGTTAGCGATGCGAGATAATGCAGCCATCGGTTCCCCTTGACTCCCTGTACATAAAATCACAACCTGATTTGCTGGTATGCGATTTAACTGCGAGGATTCAATAATTGTATCTTTCGGACAGCGAATATAGCCAAGATTTTGTCCGATTTCCATTGCAGCTTCCATACTTCGACCAAAAACAGCAATTTTCCGATTGTTTGCTACTGCAGCTTCGACAACTTGTTGCAGTCGATGAATATTAGAAGCAAATGTTGCAAATATAATACGGCCTTCTACTTTACGGAAAATATCCTGGATGCTGTCACCAACGCGGCGCTCAGACATCGTAAAGTGAGGGACTTCGCTATTCGTGCTATCAGATAGCAGGCAAAGGACACCTTCTTTTCCGATTTCAGCCATCTTCGTTAAGTTTGCTGGCTCACCAACTGGTGTAAAATCAAATTTGAAATCTCCTGTATGCACAATCTGTCCTTGCGGTGTTTTCACAACGATACCATATGAATCAGGAATACTATGTGTTGTACGGAAGAAGGAAACGGATGTTTTTTTGAACTTAATCACGTCGTCTTCTTTAATTTCATGCAATTGTGCTTTTCGCAGTAATCCGTGCTCTTCTAACTTGTTTTTAATCAGTCCGAGTGCTAGTTTCCCGCCGTAAATTGGAATATTTACTTGGCGCAATAAATAAGGAATCCCGCCGATATGATCTTCGTGACCATGTGTAATAATGAGTCCTTTAATTTTTTCTTCATTACGTACGAGATACGTGTAGTCAGGGATGACATAATCAATCCCAAGAAGTTCGTCTTCTGGAAATTTGATTCCAGCATCAATAATAATAATTTCATCTTGAAATTGAACAGCATATGTATTTTTGCCGATTTCACCGAGTCCGCCAAGCGCGAAAACAGCAGTTTGGTCATTTTTTAGGAATTTCATAAATTAAACGTTCTCCGCTAATTTGAAATCTGCATATTGCTTTTCGTATTCAAGATGAGCACCAGTAACAGACTGGATAAACTCAATATTATATGCGAACTTGTGTAATTTTGTGCGAACTTCTCTTTCAGACCCAGCTTCTAGATATAGCACCTTAGTATTTTCACGTACAGGTACTTCTAGCATTTTTTCTTGATAAAATACTTTAAAAATCATTAAAACAATCTCTCCTTGTCTATGTTTTAGGCTATCTTTTAACTATTATAAAGCAAACGGTTATGATTTTCATGTTTTTTCGCATAAGAGTGAAGAAAAAAGCCCGGAATGGGCATGATTTAAGCAATTGTTTTTTTTCGAAGCAAATCGTTCCAATATACTTTTAATTTTTTCTTCAGTTTCTTCAGCACGGTTGTCCCTTCCTTTCTTTGCTCAAAACATGTATATAATCTTAATTAAAATAAGTAAGAAGAATTAAGTTTCAAAAGATGAACTACCTATAAGAAAATATTTCGTTCAACTTATAGTATGAGATAGAATAGAAAAGAAAATGCATAAGTTGAACCGTAGTATCGTTTTTATTTCAGTATATGCATAGTTAGGCAGAAAGGTTAGATAATAAGCAGTTTATTTATCAATATGTTATACTTTTTTAGTATTTGAAAAAATATTTTTAGTATAATGTGCTACGTTTGAATTGATGAAGTAGAAAGGGTTATGTGAATGAATGATAAAATTGTTTTTTTTGATATTGATGGAACATTGCTAGACCACAACAAAGAAATACCAAAATCCACAAAAGAAGCTGTACGCCGTTTACAAGAAAAAGGTATACATGTGGCAATTGCAACAGGACGTGCTCCATTTATGTTTGAAGATATTCGTAAAGAGCTAAACATTCATAACTATGTAAGTTTCAATGGACAGTATGTGGTGTTTGAAGATGAGGTTATATATAAAAATCCCTTGCACCCTGATGCATTGCATGATTTCGCGAAATTTTCAGAACAAGAAGGCTATCCGCTTGTGTACTTGAATCATAAAGAAATGAAAGCAACAGTAACATCGCATCATTATGTAACAGAAAGCTTTGCTAGCCTTCATATGGATCATCCTACGTTTGAACCTAGTTTTTTTGAGGAACGTGAAGTTTACCAAACGCTTGTATTTTGCAAAGCAGGAGAAGAAGAAAAGTTTATTAACGACTATGCGAAGTTTCATTTTATTCGCTGGCATGCTTACTCTATGGACATTATTCCAATGGGAGGGTCGAAAGCGAAAGGGATTGAAAAGTATATTGAAAAGCTTGGATTCACAAGGGAACAAGTGTATGCATTTGGAGATGGGCTAAATGATCTAGAAATGATTGAAGCTGTAGGTACAGGAATTGCTATGGGAAATGGGCATGAAGATTTGAAAAAGCTTGCAAATTATGTAACGAAAGATGTTGCAGAAGATGGTATCCTTCATGGATTGCAGTGGGCAGGGTTGTTATAAAGTATAAATATGAGAACCATTTCAATAAAAAGAGTCAGTTTTCGCCACCTTTAGTGAAAACTGACTCTTTTTATCTTGTTATTTGTACGTCGCCAAAAATTCCTGCTGATGGAAAACTCGTTTTATCTTTCTAAAGGTGCTGCATTTTCTAGATCCATAAATGGATTATCTTTATTTATGTGGTCATAAAACATAACGCCATTTAAGTGATCAATTTCATGCTGGAATACAATTGCTGGTAATCCTTTTAAACGCAGCTTGACTTCATCGCCATCCACTGTTGTTCCTTTAATAGTAATGCGAGTGTAACGAGGTACATAGCCAGGGACTTCACGGTCCACTGACAGGCATCCTTCGCCCCCTTGTAAGTATGTACGTTCAACAGAGTGGCTAATAATTTTTGGGTTAAATAAAGCGTAGCTATATAATGTACCGTCTCGATCTGTGACGTGGACAGCGATCATTCTTTTAGAAACACCGATTTGCGGCGCGGCTAAACCAATTCCAGGACGTAAATTATATTTTTCAACCATTTCAGGGTTTTGACTGTTAATCACAAATTCGATCATCTTTCGTAATATATGAACATCTTCTTCGTTTGCAGGTAGAGCTATTTCTTCAGCCACTGCTCGTAAAATGGGATTTCCTTCACGAATTACATCATTCATTGTAAGCATATATAATCTCTCCTTTCATCTTTAGTCTACCAAAGGTTATGAAAAAAGTCATGACAAAGAACAAGGCAATAAACGCCTTGTTCTTTTATAATTGTTTCGTTTTGCATTAACAGATGCAAGCAGCACCGACGATAATTAAAAGTATAAACAATACAACGATTAAAGCAAAACCGTGTCCAAAGCCGCCGCCGCAACCACCACCATAGCCATACGTAGGATATGAGGCAGTTGAGGGATAACAAAAAGTGTATCCGTACATGGTGTGACCTCCTTTACCATTTCCGCGAATGCTGCGGTTAGTATAATGTATGGAAGAAAGAAGAGAAATGTATAGTTATTCGCCTAAAAAGAAGGAAGATGCTGTATATTTTTATTAAGATAGGACAAAAGATAAAAGGGACATAAAGCGTTTACATATTATTCTATGAGCAAAATATGTATGAAAAGGGAATAATATAACAGGAGGTTTTTGCTCACTAATACAGATGGTTTTTTGAAAACTTGTATTTGTTTAGAAAATCTCTCTAATCTTCGAAAAAAATTGAAATCAAAGTGATTGACATCATGATTAGAATAGTTGTAAACTTAAAAACGTGATCAAGATTGTATTAATTAGTTTAAATGAAAACATTAGTACAGATTGTTAGGTACACAAATTATTCAATAACTGACAAATGATACGTCAGTTTTCAAACTTATGCTTTCATGTATAGTGAGATGCTAGTGAAAGCGTTTAAGAATATGGTTCAAGAGAGGAAGAGGTGAACGGAATGGGTACTAAAACAAAAAAGACCCTATTTAATGTTGATGAGCAAATGAAAGCTATCGCAGCTCAATTTGAAACATTACAAATTTTAAATGAAAAAGGCGAAGTTGTGAATGAAGCAGCTATGCCAAAATTAACTGATGAGCAATTAAAAGAATTAATGAGTCGTATGGTATATACTCGCGTATTAGATCAACGTTCTATTTCTTTAAACCGTCAAGGTCGCTTAGGTTTCTATGCGCCAACAGCTGGACAAGAAGCTTCTCAATTAGCAAGTCATTTTGCTCTTGAAAAAGAAGACTTCATCTTACCAGGATACCGTGATGTTCCACAATTAGTATGGCACGGTTTACCATTATATCAAGCATTCCTATTCTCTCGTGGACATTTCATGGGTAACCAAATGCCTGCTGATGTAAATGCACTTTCTCCACAAATCATTATCGGTGCACAAATCATCCAAACGGCTGGTGTTGCATTAGGTATGAAACTTCGTGGTAAAAAATCTGTTGCAATTACTTACACTGGTGACGGCGGTGCGTCTCAAGGTGACTTCTACGAAGGTATGAACTTTGCAGGTGCATTTAAAGCTCCAGCAATCTTCGTTGTTCAAAACAACCGTTATGCAATTTCTACTCCAGTAGAAAAACAATCTGCAGCAAAAACTGTAGCACAAAAAGCAGTTGCAGCTGGTATTTACGGTGTTCAAGTAGACGGTATGGATCCACTAGCTGTATATGCAGCAACTGCTTTTGCTCGTGAGCGCGCAGTAAACGGTGAAGGTCCTACTTTAATTGAAACTTTAACATTCCGTTACGGTCCACATACAATGGCTGGTGATGATCCAACTCGTTACCGTACAAAAGATATCGAAAATGAATGGGAACAAAAAGATCCAATCGTACGTTTCCGTACATTCTTAGAAAACAAAGGCATCTGGTCTCAAGAAGAAGAAGAAAAAGTAATCGAACAAGCTAAAGAAGACATTAAAGAAGCGATTGCTAAAGCTGACCAAGCTCCAAAACAAAAAGTAACTGATTTAATGGAAATCATGTACGAAAAAATGCCTTTCAACTTAGCTGAACAATATGAAATTTATAAAGAAAAGGAGTCGAAGTAAGCCATGGCTCAAATGACAATGATTCAAGCAATCACTGATGCTTTACGCGTTGAAATGAAAAACGATCCTAACGTACTTGTGTTTGGTGAAGACGTTGGTGTAAACGGCGGTGTATTCCGTGCTACTGAAGGATTACAAGCTGAATTTGGTGAAGACCGTGTAATGGATACTCCACTTGCAGAGTCTGGTATCGGTGGACTTGCAATCGGTTTAGCATTAGAAGGCTTCCGTCCAGTTCCTGAAATCCAATTCTTCGGTTTCGTATACGAAGTAATTGATTCTATTTCTGGTCAATTGGCTCGTCTACGTTACCGTTCTGGTGGACGTTGGACTGCTCCAGTTACAATTCGTTCTCCATTTGGTGGCGGCGTTCATACACCAGAATTACATGCTGACAGCTTAGAAGGATTAATGACACAACAACCAGGTTTAAAAGTTGTAATTCCATCTACTCCATATGATGCGAAAGGTCTTTTAATCTCTGCAATTCGTGACAACGATCCAGTTGTATACTTAGAGCATATGAAATTATACCGTTCTTTCCGTCAAGAAGTGCCAGAAGGCGAATACACAATTGAACTTGGTAAAGCTGATGTGAAACGTGAAGGTACAGATGTATCTGTTATCACATATGGTGCAATGGTACATGCTGCATTAAAAGCTGCTGAAGAACTTGAAAAAGAAGGTATCTCTTTAGAGGTTGTGGACTTACGTACAGTTCAACCATTAGATATCGAAACAATTATCGCTTCTGTTGAAAAAACAGGTCGTGTTGTAGTAGTTCAAGAAGCTCAAAAACAAGCTGGTATTGCAGCTAACGTTGTAGCGGAAATCAATGACCGTGCAATCTTAAACTTAGAAGCTCCAGTTGTACGTGTTGCAGCTGCTGATACAATCTTCCCATTCTCTCAAGCTGAGAGCGTATGGTTACCAAACCACAAAGATATTGTTGAGGCTGTTAACAAAGTAATGAACTTCTAATTTGAGTTTTATGTGCAAAGGAAGTCAGCACATGCTGATTTCTTTTGCAATTTCCAATAATAATGATAAGAATCAGGGGGCTGAATTCCGTGGCATTTGAATTTAAACTACCAGACATCGGTGAAGGTATCCACGAAGGTGAAATCGTAAAATGGTTTATTAAAGTAGGCGATGAAGTAAACGAAGATGATGTACTTCTTGAAGTACAAAATGATAAAGCAGTTGTAGAAATTCCTTCTCCAGTTAAAGGGAAAGTACTTGACATTCTTGTAGAAGAAGGTACAGTAGCAGTAGTAGGAGATACTTTAATTAAGTTCGACGCTCCTGGCTATGAAAACCTTAAGTTTAAGGGTGACGATCATGACGAAGCTCCAAAAGCTGAAGAAGTAAAAGAAGAAGCTCCGGCAGCAGCGGCTACTCCAGCAGCAACTGAAGAAGTAGCTAATGAGCGCGTAATTGCTATGCCATCTGTTCGTAAACATGCACGTGAAAAAGGCGTAGACATTCGTCTAGTAGCTGGTACTGGTAAAAACGGACGTGTTGTAAAAGCTGACATCGACGCATTTGCAAACGGTGGACAAGCAGCAGTAGCACAAACAGAAGCTCCAGTGGCGGCAGAAGCTCCAGCAGCGAAAGAAGAAGCTCCAAAAGCACAACCAATTCCAGCTGGTGAATACCCAGAAACTCGTGAGAAAATGAGCGGTATCCGTAAAGCGATTGCAAAAGCAATGGTTAACTCTAAACATACAGCTCCTCACGTAACATTAATGGACGAAGTAGATGTAACAGAACTTGTTGCTCACCGTAAGAAGTTCAAAGCTGTTGCAGCAGAAAAAGGTATTAAATTAACTTACCTTCCATACGTTGTAAAAGCGTTAACATCTGCGTTACGTGAATACCCAATGTTGAACACTTCTTTAGACGATGCATCTTCAGAAATCGTTCATAAACATTACTTCAACATCGGTATCGCAGCTGATACAGACAAAGGTCTATTAGTACCAGTTGTTAAAGATACAGATCGCAAATCTATCTTCACAATCTCTAACGAGATCAATGAACTTGCTGGTAAAGCACGTGAAGGTCGCTTAGCTCCAGCAGAGATGAAAGGTGCATCTTGCACAATTACAAACATTGGTTCTGCAGGCGGACAATGGTTCACTCCAGTTATTA